>LULR01000007.1_pt1 | contig 104789 bp, 86 predicted proteins | sample 729471 | NCBI WGS metagenome assembly LULR01 (sample SAMN03860284, study PRJNA289734) | marine metagenome | biome: seawater column; feature: ocean; material: water; isolation source: Red Sea water column Station 108 - depth 500m | place: Saudi Arabia: Red Sea | collected 2011-10-15 | depth 500 m
GCAACATTTCATTAGAACATCAGCAGCAAGTGCTGAGGGAACTGAGCGAGAAACGTTACAGGCTTCTGGTAGAAAATATTCCTGATATTCTGTTCAGGATGTCAATGGATGGTGAGTTTCTTGATATACATACTCCTGATGAAAATTATTTAATGCTCCCAAAAGATAAGCTGCTGGGAAATAAAATTCAGCAGACGCATCCGGAATATTCAGTGAGCATGTGGGAGGAATCCCGGGATGCTTTGAAAAAAAACGGACAAATGCAATTTGCAGAATACAGTTTGGAAATAAACGGGAAAGAACAGTATTTTGACCGCAGGATGGTCTCAAGCGGTGCTGATGAAATGCTGATGATTATCCGCAATATTTCTGAACGTAAACGTGCTGAGCATGAATTAAAGCAGAGTGAAGCCCGTTTCAGATCAATTGCAGAAGCCATGACTAACCCTGTGGTGATCAGCCGCATTGAAGACGGAGTGATTCTCTACGCAAATCAAAGGATGTATGATGCCTTCAAAGTACAGGATGGTGAATTGCTTGGTGAACGGGCTGAAAAATTATATGTCCGACCAGAGGAACGAAAAAAACTGGTCAGCGACATTAAGAAGCATGGCAGGCTGATAAACCAGGAACTGGAAATGTTGAGGCCAAATGGTGAACACATCTGGATACTGTTCTCTGCGTCAACTTTAAACTATCTGGGAGAGGAGGCAATAATAGCATCCTATGTTGATATTACAGAATGGCGCATTACTCAGGCTCAGCTGGTACAGGCCTCAAAGATGGCTGCAATTGGCGAGATGAGCGCGGGAGTTGCTCACGAAATCAATACTCCGCTGTCTACTATGCGGCTGTCGGTGGACAACATCAGGCAGGCCTTGAAAAAGGGCGAAATTAATGCAGCAGAAAAAAGTTTGCAGCTGATTGATGATGAAGTGACAAGGACCAATTCTATAATCAGTCAGATGCTGAGTTTCAGCCGAGACACAGAAAATCAACAACGAGAAATATTTGATGTTCGCACTGTATTTCTGCAGGTGATACTGATGCTGAAAAACCAGCTTGAACAGCTTGGAATTGAAATCCTGATCAAGCTTGGCGGGAAGCTTCAGTTAGTTTACGGTTATCCTGTGCAGTTGCAGCAGGTGGTATTCAACCTGGCAATAAACGCCCGTGACGCGCTGAGTGGCACTGAAGCAAAAAAAATCGAATTCCGCCTCAAAAGAAGAACAGATAAGATTTTCCTGGAAATTGAAGATAACGGCTCAGGCATTGCTCCTGAAATCCGGCAAAGGATTTTTAATCCGTTTTTCACTACTAAATCTTCCGGACAGGGAACAGGACTTGGGCTTTCCGTCTCCCAAAAAATAATCAACGCGCATAGCGGTATAATAGAATGTAAATCTGCAAATACCGGAAAAGGCGCACTGTTTCGCGTCACTCTGCCCCTTGCAGAAGGATAACTGACTTTACGACCGTGTCATTCCACAAAACCGCCTTTGGTCACATTGGAGAGGTTCTCTTTAGAATTGAACCAATATCAGCTGAGGAGGGTAAAGTGCCAAAAGCGCCGCGGTATTCCGGAGCCAATCGTGAGGTGCAAAAAGCGTCTGTGATAAAGGAAGGTGCGTGCCGTGCCAGCAGTGATCCCTGAAGCGTTAGCGCCAGTTTTTCGGTTATATTTCGTGCATGGAACTCACTGTCCTCTGTTAAAATAACTAATTCTTTTAACGCGTCAATAGAACTGTCCAGCAGTGGATGAGCGCCTATTGCCTGCTCCATTTCTGCCAGAATCGCTGGTACAGCCCCTTCTTCCCGCTGCATTGCACGGAGTACATCAAGGCAGACAACATTTCCGGAACCTTCCCAGATACTGTTTACCGGCGCTTCACGGTAAAGCCTGGGCAGAATAGATTCCTCAATGTAGCCTGATCCGCCATGACATTCCATGGCCTCAAAAATATGTGCAGGGGCACGTTTGCAGTTCCAGTATTTAGCTATCGCGGTGCCGATGCGGGCCAGCGAGGCTTCGCTTTCATCCTGTGATGAATGGTCAAGTGCTCTGGCAACACGCATAGACAGAACCATTGCAGATTCTGCCTCCAATGCCAGGTCGGCAAGTACATTGCGCATCAGCGGCTGATCGATCAAATATTTTCCAAAAGCCTTGCGGTGGGCGGCATAGTGCAAAGCCTGGACAAATGCCTGTCTCATCATTGCCGCTGAACTGGTGCAGCAATAGATCCGGGTACCCTGTACCATTTCGATAATTGTTCTTATACCATGTCCTTCATCGCCGACCATCACCCCCCATGTGTCCTGCAGCTCAATCTCTGCGGAAGCATTGGAGCGATTCCCCAGTTTGTCTTTCAGCTGCTGGATGTAAAGGGAATTTCGCTCACCTTGCGGATTCCAGCGGGGCACCATGAAACATGAGAGTCCTTCTTCAGTATATGCCAGTGTCAGGAAAGCATCGCACATTGGAGCGGAACAGAAATACTTGTGTCCGGTCAGGAGATAATCCGTGCCGATTCCCCTTCCGGATCCTTCGGCAACCGCATGGGTTGAATTAGATCGCACATCCGAACCGCCCTGCTTTTCTGTCATGAACATGCCCATTGTGGCCCCGGCTTTTTTGGTTACAGGAATATCACGGGGGTCATACTGTTTGGAAAGCAGACGCGGAATCCATTCATCTGAAATAGCTGGAGTGCTACGCAGAGGAGGTATGGAGGAATATGTCATTGCCATCGGGCAAAGGACACCGCCTTCAGTCTGGCACATCATGTAAACCAGCGCCATATTAGTCACATGGGCGCCTGGTCCCTCATGATTCCATGCAAAACTGGCCAGCTCGTTCTGAACAGCAAGTTCCATCAAATCATGATAGGCGGGGTGAAATGTCACCTGGTTGAGGCGCATTCCATAGCGGTCAAATGCCTTCAGCTGAGGGGGAAAACGATTTGCCTGATCTGCCAGTTCAAACACATTTTCGGCTCCGACAGTTTTGCCAAATGCACTGAGTAATGGAACCGATGAACGGGCACCCTCGCGAACCACCGCTTTACGAAGAACCTGATCGCTTTGCCACAGATCCTGGTCACCCATGTGAGGCGGCATATTTTCCACCTGATGGGTTGGCAGGTCAGCTAGTGGTTTTTCTGGGATCATTATTGATTGTCCAGTAACAATTCAAGAATCCTAAATGACACTTGATTTCAGAGTTTTTACAAGACAGTTTTTTTGATGTGAAAGTAAAAAGCAAAATAACAATCTCGTTTGTTATTCAACAAATCCGCCCTTGGTCATCTTTGACGGATCAAGCGCTTTGTCCAGCTCTTCCTCTGACAAATCACACATTTCAAGGGCAACATCCTTGAGCGGCCGGTTTTCAGCAAAGGCCTTTTTTGCAATTTTGGCAGCAAGGTCATATCCGATCAGGGGATTAAGTGTTGTAACAAGGATTGGATTTTTGCCGATCAGTGAGTTGATATGATCTTCTCGCACCACAATCCTTGAAACGGAACGGTCAGCAAGATTACGGGATGCATTTGCCAGCAGCCGGATAGATTCCAGCAGGCTGTGCGCGACCATTGGCAGCATAACGTTCAATTCAAAATTTCCGGACAATCCGCCCACACTGATTGACGCATCATAGCCGATGACCTGTGCACAAACCATGGCCATTGATTCTTCGATCACAGGATTTACCTTTCCGGGCATTATCGATGAGCCCGGCTGCAGCGCCGCGAGCTGAATTTCGCCAAGTCCTCCGTTTGGTCCGGAATTCATCCAGCGTAAATCGTTGACAATTTTCAGCAGACTGACTGCAAGGGTTTTCAGCTGAGTGCCAAGTTCAACCGGCGCGTCCACCGTGGCCTGTGCTTCAAAATGATTTTCTGCTTCATGAAATGATTCGCCGGTAAGACTGGAAACCTGATCTGCGAATTTTTCCGGAAATTCAGGATGTGTATTTATGCCGGTACCTACCGCGGTGCCGCCCATAGGAAGCTCTGCCATACGCACAAGTGCAGATTCCAGCCGTTGAATACCCAGTTCAAGCTGACGCGCGTAACCTCCAAATTCCTGCTCAAATGTTACCGGCATGGCATCCATCAGATGAGTCCTGCCTGTCTTGACAACATGAGCATACTCCTCACCTTTTTTCAAAAATGTTTCGCGTAAATATTTTAGTGTGGGAATCAATTCATTTTTTGTCTCAATGTATCCGGCAATCCTGATGGCAGTCGGGAAAGTATCATTTGAACTTTGACCAAAATTGATGTGATCATTTGGATGAACTTTGACCTTTAATTCAGGTACAAGTTGCATTGCACGGTGTGCGATCACCTCGTTGGCGTTCATATTGCTGGAGGTGCCTGAACCGGTCTGATATATATCAATCGGGAAGTGTTCATCCAGCTTTCCGTCAATTACTTCCTGTGCTGCCAGCTGAATCGCGTGTGCAACATCCTGAGGAATATTTCCCAGTTCCGCGTTCACTTTTGCCGCAGCCTGCTTGATCACGCCAAGCGAGTGAATTAAGGGACTGCTGATGCAGATGCCGCTTACCGGGAAATTGTCAACCGCACGCTGCGTTTGTGCTCCGTAAAGAGCGTCCGCGGGAACTTTGACTTCACCCATTGAATCTTTTTCAATACGATACTCTGCACTCATCTTGATCCTTTCGTTTTAATTTTAGGATTTTGTCCATTTTAAATTGTTAATTATATTATCCTGATAAAAAAATGTCGTTTTTGTGTGGCATTTCCTCAGCTCGATCTTGGAGAAGTAATACATTCTTGAGATGTTCAAGAAATTGCCATTCCCTAGAAAGCAGGAATCCAGTGAACTCTTCTAAATGAAAAATATGTCATTCCCGCGACAGCAGGAATCCAGTAAACTCTTTTAAATGAAATAAATGATAGGGGGCAGGGAGGCTGTTGCCTTCCTGCCCCCTATCACATAGGTACACCAATATTTTCATTTATCAAGTTTGCACACTTTTGTTTCCGATTTGGTGGGAATGATATTGTAATTGTAAAAGGAGTATACGACATTCCCGTCCATACTCGATGACCACCTATTACGGTAATGACATTTATGTAAATTCCGGAATAACAGCACATTTATTTCAGGCCAATATACCGCCATCAACAGTGAAGGTGCTGCCGGTAACGTATGAAGCTGCATCAGAAACAAGGAAAAGTACCATTCCCGACATTTCGTCAGGCCGGGCGATTCGTCCAAGAGGAATTTGTGGAAGAACAGTTTTCATATATTCATCATTCTGTGTCATGGCTGAGGCAAATTTTGTGTCCGTAAGTCCAGGCAGTAGAGCATTCACGCGTATATTGTCTCCGCCAAGCTCCTTGGCAAAGGCCTGCGTCATTGAAATCAGACCTGCCTTGGTAATGGAATAAATGCTCTGGTATCGCATCGGAATTTTTCCGTTGATTGAGGAAACATTGACAATTGAACCTCCTCCACAATCCTGCATAAGCTTTGCGGCATGCTGGCTCATGAAAAACGGCCCCTTCAGGTTTACATCCAGAGTCTTATCCCATGCCTTTTCTTCTGCCTCAATCGCAGGACCGAAATAAGGATTTGTAGCAGCGTTATTCAAAAGGATATCCAGCCTGCTGTGCCTCCTATTTATTTCTTCAAAGAGAGCATCAATCTGAGTAAGATCTCCATTATGGCAAACCATGCTGGATGCTTTATTACCAGATTTTTTAATAACGTTTTCAACTTCTATTAATTTTTCTGCTTTGCGACCAGTCAAAATCACATGTGCCCCAGCTTCAGCCAGGGTTTGGGCTACAGCGGCGCCAATCCCACGGCTTGCGCCTGAAACTAATGCGACTTTGTCAGTCAGATCAAACATTGATGGAAGTTGCATATCACCTCTGTAAACAATTGCACCCACATTGTGCTTCAAATTTTCTCAATACTCAACCGGGTATTTATTCAGGATATGTTGCAGCAGTTTTTGATGCATGTTTCTTTGCGAGATCTATTCACGCACGCATTATCTGAATCCTTTGTGACTAAAATAAGCTATTTGATTTTGCGTTGCCACTTGGCAATATCTTGGATAATATAATGCATGTTATTTTAGGAACCCCATCAATAAAGAAAAAATCTTCATCAGTTGTAATTGTTAAATCAAAACAATGGGTAAGTGGATTGCCTTAATTTTTATTACGCTTTTAGTGATGATTGTTTTTCGCATGAAGAGACCTGTTGACGAAAAATTGGTATCTCCATCAAATCTTACAATGTTTTTTCATCCTGTCCAAGGCGAAGGAGATTTGTTCATTGGTGGAATATTATTAATATATTTTTCCTCAAGATTGTTTTTGTCATTATTCCAAACCCTGCGGGATATATTTTAGACTTTTGTCAAATTCAAAAAAAGTACGTTCATTCCGATCCCTTTCTACCTTGTACACACTATGATAATATAAAATGATTCGACATTTGATGATCCTGTTATTGACTTTGTTTCAGGATAATTATGTCAGAGCCGGCACATTGCTGGGAGTTATCGCCGGTATCTGGAGTCCGGAAATGTTGAACAGGGAGCCGGTAAACAATATCATAATACTGGGTTTCATCGGATGGGGCATAGGAGCATATCTTGGCTATTCCCGTGACGGGAGTTCTCAATCATCAAAAAAAAGGAAATTCCGTGTGTTTGATGGAGGACGATAACACTCCGGAAGACGAAATAACTCTACAGAATTTCCTGTAGTCATCTGCGTCAATCTGCAGATATTTTTGCTCTCCTTTATAATATTCGGGCTATCACACTGACCACCTGAAATTATGGCTGTAAAAAGTTTTTTGGGCACTAAGTTTCCCATAATCCAGGCTCCCATGGCTGGAGTTCAGGACAGTGCTTTAACAATTGCTGTTTCAAATGCCGGAGGTGCAGGCTCCCTTCCTTGCGCCATGCTCACACCGGATACCATACGATCTGAACTGAAAGCAATAAAATCAAAAACCGCGAATCCCTTCAACCTCAATTTTTTCTGCCATAAACAACCTGAACATGACAGAGAGCGTGAACTTAAATGGCATGATATCCTTGAGCCGTATTGTAAGGAATTTAAGCTGAATTCGTCTAACATCACAAGAGGTACGGATCGAAAACCTTTCAATGAAGACGCAGCTGAAATATTAGCAGAGTTTAAGCCCCCCATAGTTAGTTTTCATTTTGGTCTGCCATCAGCAAGTTTGGTTTCGCGCGTCAAAAAATGTGGCACATTAATTATGGCTAGCGCAACAAATCTTCAAGAAGCAATTTGGCTGGAAGATAATGGTGTTGACGCAATTATTGCCCAGGGAATTGAAGCAGGAGGGCATCGGGGAGTATTTTTGTCAAATGATTATTTATCAAATCAGGTAAAAACATATCCTCTTTTAAACCAGATCAAAGAACATGTAAAACTGCCTGTAGTTGCAGCCGGAGGCATTTCAAATGCAAAAGAGGTTAAAAAAGTAATTTCCCTCGGAGCCGCGGCAGTACAGATTGGTACAGCTTACCTGCTGTGTGATGAAACCAAAACAAGTTCGATTCACAGGAAGGCGCTGAAAATTAAAGATTCCAGAGAAACTGTACTTACAAATATTTTCACCGGCAGACCGGCACGCGCTATAATTAACCGTTTCATCAGGGAAATTGGTCCAATCAACGCGCTTGCACCAGAGTTTCCGCTGGCTTCTCACGCAGTTACAATTCTGCGCAAAAACGCGGAGGCTGTGGGCAAAGGGGATTTTTCTCCGCTCTGGTGTGGACAAAATGCTGATGGATGCCGAGAAATTCCTGCCGCTGAATTAACAAAACTGCTGGCTTCAGAACTACAATAATTCTTTGTTCTTTTGTAAACTTTTCAAGTTGTGATGACTTTTCGCCATTTCATCAATTTCACGCAGTCAATTCTGAAATGAGATACATCAAAATATCATTCCTGGTTTTTTCATCATTTTTTATGATGCTTTGCTGGTTGCCAACTGCCTCGTATGCAGAAAATGATTATGCTGAAGCAGTATTTGCCGGTGGCTGTTTCTGGTGCATGGAATCTGATTTTGAAAAGATCCCCGGAGTTAAGGAGGTAATTTCCGGATATACCGGCGGAACATCCAGCAATCCAAACTATAATAACTATGGGAAATATGGACACATTGAAGCAGTCCGGATTATTTATGAACCATCCGTAATTAATTACAATCAGCTGCTTGATATTTTCTGGGTAAATATTGATCCCACCGACAAAGACGGACAGTTTTGCGACCGCGGGCATGAATATTCAACTGCTGTTTTTTATCTCAATGAAGAACAGAAAAGACTGGCCACTGCATCAAAAACTAAGCTCGACCATTCCGGAATACTGGACGAACCCGTCACGACTCCGATTATCAAGGCTGAAGAATTTTTTCCCGCGGAAGATTACCACCAGGAGTACTACAAAACAAATTCGCTTAAATATCATTACTACCGCTTCAGATGCGGACGTGATCAACGACTTGAAGAACTGTGGGGCGAAAATCAATTCAAATATAAAAAAATTAATCAAACTTCCAAATACAAAATACCACCCAGGACTGAACTTGAAATAATACTGACTCCCCTGCAGTTTGAGGTAACTCAGAATGACGGCACAGAGCCGCCTTTCAAAAATAAATACTGGAATAATAAAAGCGAAGGAATTTATGTTGATATTGTTTCAGGCGAACCGTTGTTCAGCTCAACTGACAAATATCGTTCCGGCACCGGCTGGCCAAGTTTCACGAAACCGCTTGAAACGGACAACATTGTCATGAAAGAAGACAGAAGCTGGTTCATGGTAAGAACTGAACTTAGAAGTAAATATGCGGACTCTCATTTAGGACACCTGTTTAATGACGGCCCCAAACCGGATGGATTGCGCTACTGCATCAATTCCGCCGCGCTCCGTTTTGTATCAAAAAATGATCTGGAAATAGAAGGTTACAAGAATTACAAAACATTATTTCAAAACTGAACAGACTCTCTTGAAAAATATTTTTGATTGGATTTAATACTACTCTGACCCTAATTAAACTTATTCTTCTTTTTGGGGATTGGGAGAAAAACTCTCACTTTCAGGCGAAGACTTTAGTTCGACAATTGTACAGGTACAGGCACTGAGGCACTGAGGCGCATAGTTTGGAAGATTCCCAGTCCTTCTACCTATGTGCCTTTCCTGCTTTAACAGGCTTACTGCCTGTAAACGAAGCTACGGATCATCAGGGTGTAGTAGTTCACTTGTTTTGTCAGTATAGTTCCTGGATACAAGAGCGATACTTCTGTTCAATTTGTTCGTGTTTAATGTGTCGACCGTCAATCACCATTTTCCGTCCCGCTGACCATACATCACGTACCAGTGAATCGTCTCCGGAAAAAATCCAGCGATCCAGAATTTCATCTTCAGCAGAGCCAAACACAGCCAAAGCATCAGAATCCAGTGTAAGCAAATCTGCCCACTGTCCTGAAGCAATGCTGCCTGAATTCCGTGACAGTGCCTGGGCTCCACCTTTGAGGGAACTGATGTAGAGTGACTTTCCAACTGATCCGGATATATCTGTCATTACATTTCGTTCCTTCCGTACAAGTCTCTGACTGTACTCCAGCATTCTCAGTTCTTCTGCCAGGGAAATTCGCACATTTGAGTCGGAACCGACACCGTATTTTCCTCCGGCAGAGATGTAATCTGTTCCTGAAAATATTCCGTCTCCAAGATTTGCTTCGGTGATAGGGCAGAGTCCTGCTACCGCTCCTGATTCAGCCAGATTTACAGTTTCTTCCGAAGTCATGTGTGTAGCATGAACCAGGCACCATTGTGAATCTACTGAAACATTTTCAAGCAGCCAGTTTACCGGACGCATACCATAATAATTTTGAACATCCTCAACTTCCTTCAGCTGTTCAGAGATATGTATATGTACCGGTCCAGATTTTCTTGTCTTAACAATTTCCTTTAAGGCTTCAGGAGATACAGCACGCAGTGAATGCGGTGCCATACCTAGCAGAAAATCTTCTGAAGCATCATGCATTTGTTTTTCTATTTGCTCCAGAACCCTTAAAAACTGCTCAGTGTTGTTTCCAAAACGCAGCTGCCCCTGCGCTAGTTCTTTGCCGTCTAATCCTCCCTGCATGTAAAAAACAGGTAAATGAGTTAATCCAATTCCGGTTTGAAGCGCGGAGGCAATTATTCGGGAAGATGTTTCGGCGATGTTATCGAAAGGCTGGCCACCCTGCTGATGATGAAGATAATGGAATTCTCCCACAGAAGCATACCCGCATTCCAGCATCTCCATAAAAACCGTTGCGGCTATTGCCTCTACATGTTCAGGAGTAAGGCGTTCCAGAAAACTGTACATTAATTTTCGCCAGCTCCAGAAACTGTCCTGCTTCTCCACACGCTTTTCTGTCAGTCCGGCCATCGCACGCTGAAAAGAATGACTGTGCAGGTTGGCCATCGCCGGAAGCAGGATGCGGTTTCGCAGTAGAGTGTCATGCTGATTAGGCTCAACTCCGGATTCAACGGCGGTAATTATTCCTTTCATATCTACAGAAACACGGACATTTTTTGCCCATGCTTCCGAAATAAGAGCAAGTTCTGCAAACAGATTCACATTTTCTCCATGATTTTGTATTGTCATATATACTGTATGAGCATAAATCAGAGCATAAAAAATTTAAACTCATAATAACTCCTTTCACTTCCTTTTAATTTATTTCACAGCATGGGCATCGCCACCGATCTTATCTTTCTGGTAGTAACCGCGTTCTTCAGCGGGGTTGTAATGCAGAAGCTTGGGCAGCCGCTGGTGCTGGGATACATTCTCACCGGAATAGCCTTTAGTCCATTTACCGGCGGACTGGCGCTGACAAGTGTGCATGAGATCGAACTGCTGGCGGAAATCGGTGTCGCGCTTTTGCTGTTCGCGCTCGGACTGGAGTTTTCCATTAAAGACCTCAAACCTGTCAAAAAGATTGCACTGATCGGCACACCAATTCAAATTATGCTGACTATCGCGATGGGTTACGGAATAGGGCAGCTGATGGGCTGGGATGTTAAATCATCAATCTGGCTTGGCACATTGGTCTCGTTGTCCAGCACGATGGTTTTGCTTAAAACTTTAATGAGCCAGGGATGGCTCGGGACACTCTCCAGTAAAGTCATGGTGGGGATGTTGATTGTACAGGATCTGGCGGTTGTCCCTTTCATGGTACTGCTGCCAATGCTGAACGATCCGTCAGTCGGCTGGCTCTCACTTGAAATAGCAATCATAAAAGCGGTGCTTTTCCTGGCTGGAATGATTTTGTTCGGAACACGCTTGCTGCCGCGAATCATGCAGTACATCGCGTTATTAGGCTCACGCGAACTATTTATGCTTGCCATCACCGCAATTGGTCTGGGCGTAGGATATGTAACTTATCTGGTGGGGCTGTCTTTTGCCTTCGGGGCATTTGTGGCAGGAATGGTTTTAAGCGAATCGGATTATGGACATCAGGCGCTTAGTGATATTATTCCGGTACGCGATCTTTTTGGACTGTTGTTTTTTGCTTCAGTTGGAATGCTTTTCAATCCGGCATTTGTGCTGGCACACTGGCAGGAAGTATTGATTCTTGTTGTGATTGTCAGTATCGGCAAGGGAACTATTTTCGCTGTTCTGGCAAAAATTTTCAAATACGGAAATGTGGTGCCTCTTGCTTTGGGTCTGGGGCTTTTTCAGGTTGGGGAATTTTCATTTGTGCTTGCGCAGCTTGGCCTTTCCACAAATTCAATCAGCCATGAAGTATATTCACTGGTGTTGACCACAGCGGTAATAACAATGTTTCTGACACCGATTGTTTCCAGATATACTACACGTTTATATACTCTTCAGAAACACTGGTTCCCTCATGAGTCTATGGACTCCATAATTGTTCCAAAATCAGAAATCCGGAATCATGTGATAATTGTTGGAGGCGGTCGTGTGGGAATCCGAATTGCTCAGGTACTGAAACGTCTCACTGTGCCTTCGCTGATTTTAGAACTTGATCAGCTTCGTGTTGAAAGAGCAAAAAAATTTGAAATAACAGCTATTTATGGAGACGCCAGTCATGAAGTGGTTTTAAAGGCGGCAAATACATCTTCTGCAAGACTGTTGATAATTACCACGCCGGAAATAGTAATTGCACAGGCAATAGTGGATCGCGCACGCATTATGAATTCATCAATTCAGGTAGTGGCACGTGCGCCGGGAGTAGAGTTTCTGGAAGAGTTTAAGAAACTGGATATTTCTGAAGTGGTCATTCCAGAATTTGAAGCCGGGCTTGAGATGGCGCGCAAGGCACTTGTACACCTGCATATTCCCGCCTCCAAAATTCAGCATTACACCGAATCTTTGCGGCAGGATTTGTTTGCCTCTTTTTACAGTGAAAATGAAGAGTACAAAATACTTGAGCAGCTTCGCATGGCAGAACTTCAATACGATCTTCAATGGGTACTTATCAAGTCCGGAAGCTTCCTTGATGGAAAAACAATTCGTGAGACTCAGCTCAGAACAAAGACAGAGTCCTCAGTTGTAAGTGTGGTTCGTGATGATAAACTGGTACCGAATCCGGATGCTGATTTTCGCCTTAAAGCTAATGACCGTGCTGCAATTATCGGGACAGACAGCGCACGGGAAAAATTCTTCCAGATGGCCGTTCCTGAAAATGACCATGATCCTGAATCTTGAATGAAACAGTCTATGCCCTCTACAACCTTGATACGCAGCGCAAAAATCGCAACCATGACTTCAAACAAACCTTATGGCTTGATAGAGAATGGAGCGCTTGTCATAGCAGATGGACTGATCAGCTGGGTCGGTGATCAATCAGAACTTCCTAATGAGTATGCCGGACTTCCGGAAAAAAATGCAGATAGGAAATTGATCACTCCGGCATTGATCGACTGTCACACTCATCTTGTTTACGGCGGCAGCCGTGCTAGTGAATTTGAGATGAGACTTAATGGAGCAAGTTACGAGGTAATCTCACGAAAAGGCGGAGGAATCCTCAGCACCGTTAAGGACACACGCAGTACAACTGATCAGGAATTACTGGAACAGTCACTGCCACGACTGGAAGCTTTGGTTGCTGAAGGTGCAGGGACAGTGGAAATAAAATCCGGATACGGCCTGGATAAGGAAACAGAAATCAAAATGCTGCGTGTGGCACGTAAATTAGGCCAGGAGCTTAATGTACGTGTTAAAACAACTTTCCTTGGCGCACACGCAATTCCCCCGGAATTCAGCGGAAATGCAGACAAGTACATTGATTTTATTTGTGAAGATGTCCTGCCTGCAGTACATAGCGAAAAACTGGCTGACGCGGTTGATGGATTTTGCGAAAAAATCGCTTTTACACCAAAACAGATTACAAAGGTTTTTGACAAGGCTTCGGCTCTGGGACTACCAATGAAACTGCATGCGGAACAGCTTTCGAATCTCGGCGGTGCCGTGCTGGCCGCAAGTTATGGAGCATTATCCGCAGATCATCTGGAATATCTTGATGCTGCCGGAGTTCAAGCTATGGGCGAATCAGGAACAGTAGCAGTATTGCTTCCGGGGGCATTTTACTTTCTTCGCGAGTCAAAACTTCCGCCGCTTAATGAACTTCGTAAAGCCGGAGTTCCGATAGCCATTGCCACCGACTGCAATCCTGGTTCATCTCCGCTGACTTCGCCTCTGCTCTGCATGAACATGGGCTGTACACTTTTTGGTCTGGCTCCAGAAGAAGCGCTACACGGAGTGACTCGTACAGCGGCACAGGCCCTGGGAATCCAAAACGAAGTCGGCACAATTGAAATCGGCAAAAAAGCGGAACTGGCTATATGGGATGTTGATCAACCGGCTGAACTGGCCTATAGGATCGGGCACAACCCGTTGGTAGAAAGAATTTATACTCAAAGCTAAGCAAAAGAAAAATGCGAATAGATGTCATCCCTGTAGAACAAAGTTGGTTTTTTAAGCAATTGCTCTAAGTTTTCAGTAATGAATATTTTATATTTCAAACTTTTTTAATTTTTCTTCGGACACATTTTATGAGTATGATTCTCACACCTGGCAAAGTTACACTCGGGGAACTCTCCAATATTTATTGGGAAGGTTCGGCCACAGCCATTAGTCCTGAAACCAGAAGTGCTGTTGATAAGTCGGCTGATCTGATAAAAGAAGCATCTCTAGCTGACTCGCCCATATACGGAATAAACACCGGATTTGGCAAACTGGCCGGTACACGTATTCCCGCGGAAAAAACCACCCTTTTGCAGCGGAACCTTATTCTCTCCCATTGCTGCGGCGTAGGAGATCCTCTTCCAGAAAATGTTGTAAGGCTAATCATGTCTCTCAAACTCATTTCTCTGGGGAGAGGTGCTTCCGGAGCACGCTGGCAGATTATTGAACAGATTTCCGCATTGCTGAAACACGACGTAATCCCTGTTATTCCAGAGCAGGGTTCGGTCGGTGCTTCTGGAGATCTTGCTCCGCTAGCCCACTTGGCAGCAGTTTTAATAGGAGAAGGTGAAGCCGTTTTCCAAGGACAAAACTTATCCGGCGCTGATGCCTTGCGGAAGATAGGACGCAAACCGCTGGTTCTGGCCGTAAAGGAAGGATTGGCCATGATCAATGGAACACAGGTTTCTACCGCCCTCGCATTGGCCGGAGTATTTGAAGGCTGGCGCTGCGTGATCAATGCCTTGATTACAGGAGCGCTTACCACTGACGCGGCAATGGCCTCAACTGTTCCATTTCATGCAGAAATACAGGCGCTGCGCGGACATCAAGGACAGATCGATGCTGCCAGGTCGCTGCAGAAACTGATGGACGACTCTGAAATCCGCAGATCACACCTTGATGGAGATACACGAGTGCAGGATCCTTATTGTATCCGCTGCCAGCCCCAGGTTACCGGAGCATGTATTGATTTGTTGAGACAGGCGGCAAATACACTTGAAATTGAAGCTAATGCTGTGACAGATAACCCGCTTGTGTTGTCAAACGGTGAGATTGTTTCCGGAGGCAATTTTCACGCCGAACCAGTCGCCTTTGCTGCAGACCAGACCGCGCTGGCACTGGCCGAAATTGGAGCAATTTCACAGCGTCGTATTGCCCTGCTGGTTGATCCTAATCTGAATTTTGGTTTGCCTCCGTTTTTGTCTCCGGACGCCGGAGTTAATTCCGGATTCATGGTGGCAGAAATCGCTTCCGCGGCGCTGATGTCAGAGAATAAACACCTCGCGAATCCCTGCTCAACAGACTCCACGCCAACCAGCGCTGATCAGGAAGATCATGTTTCCATGTCCACACATGCGGCACGCAGGCTGCTGAAAATGACAGACAATCTCAGAAATATTCTGGGCATTGAACTGCTGTCCGCTGCGCAAGGTCTGGAATTTAGAAAACCGCTTAAGACCAGCTCAAATTTAAACAAAGTGCTGACAGGACTGCGAAAAAGTATTTCTCACTTAGAGGAAGACCGCAGCCTCTCCCCAGACATTGAAAAAGCCGCACAATTAATTCAAAATGGTATCCTGATTCAAGCCGCCAGTGATGTTCATTTTCCAAACTTAGCAAGCAGATGAACCCTGTTGAAGTTTCAGAAAAAAGCGGTCCTGTAATACTTGGACAGCCTCACGGAGGTGTATTCATCCCTCCGGAATTGTCCAGCAGACTAAATGATCGTGGTCGCACGCTGGCCGACACTGACTGGCATATTCACCGGCTCTACGAAGGATTGCTTACGCAAGCAACGGTCGTGCAGGCCAATTTTTCGCGATATGTAATAGACGCCAACCGTGACCCTTCAGGAAACTCACTATATCCGGGACAAAACACCACAGGACTTTGTCCTATAATAGATTTCGAAGGACAATCGATCTATAATGAAGGCGAAGAACCCGATGAAGCTGAAATTGAAAAACGACGGCAAACCTGGCATGCGGCGTACCATGCTGCTCTTATGGAGCAGATCGAACGAGTCCGGAATCAGCTTGGAGTTGTCTTGTTATTTGATTGTCACTCGATCCGCTCAGAACTGCCTTTCCTGTTTGAGGGACAGCTTCCGGACTTAAATCTGGGTACGAACAACGGGGCCACTTGTGCTACGGAAATTGAACAGTCTGCTTTCGATGTTTGTTCTGCAGCCGAGGGGTATACTTCAGTGCTGAACGGACGTTTCAAAGGGGGTTGGACTACACGTCATTATGGAAAGCCTTCAGAAGGCATACACGCCATCCAACTCGAAATCACACAAAAAAATTACATGGAAGAAGTAGCACCATGGTCATTCCGAAGTGATCTGGCAAGCGGACTCCGTAATCAACTCAAAACTCTACTGACCACTCTTGAAGAAATAGTGACAGGACTGATCAACACCAGCAAAGGAAATTAAGATGTCCGAATCAAAACATTCCCCCCGAACCATCCGAGCTCCTCGCGGTACCGAACTCAGCTGCCGCTCCTGGCTTATAGAAGCTCCGTACCGCATGATAATGAACAACCTCGATCCGGAGGTTGCTGAAAATCCTGATGAACTGGTGGTGTACGGCGGAATCGGCAAGGCTGCCCGTACCTGGAAGGACTTTGACCTGATAACCGAAACACTCAAAACACTTGGGGACGATGAAACTCTGCTTGTACAGTCCGGAAAACCGGTAGGCGTGTTCCGTACGCATACGGACGCGCCCCGTGTGCTGATCGCAAACTCGAACCTTGTGCCGCACTGGGCGACGATGGATCACTTTAACGAACTGGAGCGAAAGGGACTGATGATGTACGGACAGATGACTGCGGGCAGCTGGATTTACATTGCCTCACAGGGTATCGTGCAGGGTACCTACGAAACTTTCGTTGAAGCAGGAAGACAGCACTATGACGGCAACCTTACCGGACGCTGGATCCTCACCGCCGGTCTCGGCGGCATGGGAGGAGCACAGCCGCTGGCAGCAACCATGGCCGGAGCCTCCTGCCTCGCAGTGGAATGCGATCCCACCCGCATTGATTTTCGTCTGCGTACACGCTACCTTGACGAGAGGGCCGACAAACTGGACGATGCGCTTTCCATTCTCGACCAGGCTAAGGCCGAGGGACGTTCGGTTTCGGTCGGGCTGCTCGGCAATGCTGGTGAGATTGTTCCGGAGTTGGTGAAACGTGGAGCACGCCCTGATATTGTGACTGACCAGACCTCGGCACATGATCCCATCAACGGCTACCTGCCAATCGGCTGGACACTTGAGGAGTGGAAGGAGAAGCAGAAGAGTGACCCAAAGGCTGTGGTGAAGGCCGCACGTTCCTCAATGAAGGTGCATGTGCAGGCCATGCTCGATTTCTGGAACCAGGGAATCCCCACCGTGGACTACGGCAATAACATCCGCCAGTTCGCATTCGAAGAGGGGGTGAAGGATGCTTTTGCCTTTCCGGGTTTTGTACCAGCCTACATTCGGCCTCTCTTCTGTCGGGGCATTGGCCCATTCCGCTGGGCAGCTCTTTCGGGAGACCCTGAGGACATCTACAGTACCGACGCAAAGGTCAAGGAGTTAATTCCGGACAACCCCCACCTGCACAACTGGATTGACATGGCACAGGAGCGCATCGCCTTCCAGGGGCTTCCCGCCCGCATCTGCTGGGTCGGCCTTGGAGACCGCCATCGGCTTGGGCTGGCCTTCAACGAGATGGTGGCCAAAGGCGAACTCAAGGCACCGGTGGTTATCGGACGCGACCACCTCGACAGCGGCTCGGTCGCTTCCCCCAACCGTGAAACCGAGGCGATGAAGGACGGTTCTGACGCAGTTTCAGACTGGGCTTTGCTGAATGCGCTGCTAAATTGCGCGTCCGGGGCAACATGGGTCAGCTTCCACCACGGAGGCGGTGTAGGCATCGGATTCAGCCAGCATGCGGGTTTCGTGATCTGCTGCGACGGCACTCCGGAGGCCACAAGGCGCATCGAGCGTGTTCTCTGGAACGATCCCGCTAGCGGAGTGATGCGCCACTCAGATGCAGGCTACGAAACAGCTCTTGACTGTGCAAGAGAACAAGGACTGAACCTTCCTGGAATTCTTGATGGTTAGAGAATGAACATCGTGAGTTGTAAATTAAAAGTGTATTATCTGAAATCCTAGAGTTAGAAAAAAATGAAAAATGTGGTCGCAAGTGAACTGGTCGGTGCGGCGTGGCCATCGGCGCAGCCGGGGTCGGATCCGGTGCTCTATGGACACGTCTCACTGGACCCGCTGGGGGCGTTCGAGGCACGCAGTCTTCAGACTTTCCGGCTGGTGTACACTGTGGGGCGCTACGGGATTGATGACACCGGCAGCATCCGCGTGGTTTTTCGTTTCATGGGCGACTGGGGAGCGCTACAGACGGGAGACCCAAAAGGATACAACTACGTCACCGCCCACGCGAGTACGAAAGCGCGGCTCTCGCTGAACTATGCTAACACCGGGCATCAGCGCCCGTGGTTCAAGTCTCTTACGGTCAAGCTGCACGGCGGCTACCTGCGCGAGGGGGACACCATCACACTCGTTTTTGGAGACACCTCACAGGGATCTCCCGGAATGCAGATGCAGACTTTTTGTGAGCCGGGATTCGAATTCAAGGTACTGGCGGACGTCTGCGCCGTGGGGCATTATTACCCATTGTCTGAAACTCCAAATATCTCAATCGTTCCCGGGAAAGTAAATGACTGGAAAGCTGTGCTGCCTTCGCTGCGTCGTCCCGGCGAGGTCTTTCGGATGGGGATCAAGGCCGAGGACAAGTGGGGCAATCCCACCGATCAGGCTTCCGGACGCTTCCGACTTGAGAGCAGTCATCCGGTTCAGGGCTTGCCGGAAACACTCGACTATCCCCTTGGCGAAAAATCGATAGTGCTAAACAACCTTTCGGTTGAATCTCCGGGAGTCGTGCGCATCCGAGTGCTAGTCGAGTCAGGCGACTGCGTGGCAGAAGCCGGACCACTGCTGATCCGGGACGGAAGCGGTTCCGGCTACTGGGGCGATCTGCACGGACAGAGCGGCGAATCCATCGGCCTCACCACCTCACGGGATTACTTTGAATTCGCCCGCAACCGCTCCTTTCTGGACGTGACCGGGCATCAGGCCAACGATTTTCAGGTCAACAACGCCTTCTGGAAATACCTCAACGAACTCACTGCCGAGTACCACGAGGATGGTCGGTTCGTGGTGTTTCCGGGCTACGAGTGGTCGGGCAACACGGCGGTGGGCGGCGACCGCAACGTCTTTTTCCGAACCGAAGGCCGCCAGATTCGTCGCTCGTCCCATGCCTTGCTGGAGGACCGCACGGACCTGAACACCGATTCTTCCACGGCGGCACAGTTGTTTGAGGACTTGCAGGGCGAGGACTGTGTGGTGTACGCTCATGTCGGGGGCCGCTATGCCGACATCACGCAGGCGCACGACCCCCGGCTGGAAACCGCAATGGAAATCCATTCCGCATGGGGCACCTTCGAATGGATGCTGACGGACGGCTTCCCGCTCGGCCATCGTTCCGGGGTGGTCTGCAACAGCGACGGGCACAAGGGCCGTCCGGGCGCGAGCTATCCGGGGGCGTCCACTTTTGGTGCCTACGGCGGGCTGACCTGCTTTCTCACCGACGACCTTTCGCGGGACGGCATTTTCGAGTGTTTGCGGAGACGGCATCACTACGGCACCACCGGATGCCGAATGTACATGGACATCGCGGTGCAATTTGCCGAGGACGCGACGGTGTTCGAGCGCGACCCCAACGCCTTTCCGGACGCCAAGCTATTTTCCTCCCGCGAGGTGATGATGGGCGACATCGTGCAGACCTCTGCCAGCGAAGCGACGCTCAAGCTCAACGTTCTTGCCCACGCGCCCATCGAGCGCATCGAGATTCGCAACGGCACGGAAGTGCTGGAAACCTTCCGGCCCTACGCCGCCGCTGATCTGGGGCAGCGCATCCGCGTGATCTGGAGCGGGGCGGAGTATCGCGGACGCGGACGGCAAAGCACATGGACAGGGCGGGCTGTTTTCAAAGGATGTCGCATCGAACGGTTTGCCAAAATCAATGCCTGGAACCATGAGCGGCGGCTGGAGCGATGCAGTCGCGAAACCGTGGAGTGGGACGCAATCACCACCGGAAACTTCGGCGGCTTTGATGTCTGGCTGACCGAAGGCGAGGCGGCGGAACTGGACCTGAGCACCAATCGAGGTGCCCTCCGGAAACCGCTTTCCGAAATCGGCTTGGAAGATACCGTGCTGGAAGCGGGCGGGCTGGAGCGGAGGCTGCGCGTGTTTCGGCTTCCGGAAGAAAACCCGCACCGCGAAGTGCAGCACGAAATCCGTATTCCCCTCAAGTCTGAAGGTGACAACCCGCTCTGGATTTGCGTGACCACCGAGGACGGATTCCAGGCATGGAGCAGTCCTGTGTTTGTTTTCAGCTGAAGCTGCATAAACTTTGCAAAGAGCACCTTCAATCTTCATACTTGATTCTGTTTCATTAACCTCAATGAAGTAAAAGATTTATTATCATAGCATAACCACAAGTCCTCCTGTTTTAATATGTTTTCCGGAAGGCAGTGTGATTCCAGACTGAAATGTAAAAATGTATTGAACCAATAATTTTTATTCAAAGGCTGATCCATGAAAACACCTGCACCAAACCCAACCGACCACAACCAGTGGTATCCCTTTCAGGACCGTCCACTTCCCTCCAGAAGCAGCCAGCCTGCTGAGAACTCCGCAGTGGTTCCAGTTTTTGACCCCGCACCGCTGCCAGAAAGCTCACGCTTTGTGGTGATCGGGGCCGGGGTGCATGGCATGTCAACGGCCTGGCACCTGGCGATGTCCCTGGAGAAATCCGGCAAGGGCAAGGGATCCGAGGTGGTGCTGATAGACAAACAGGGTCCGGGCGCGGGCGCAACTGGTCTGGCCTGTGGCTGCATCCGCAACCTTTACATGACCGGACCGCTCCACGCGATTCTGCGTGAAAGCGTACAGGTCTGGGAAAGCGATCCCGTCAATCTTGGGTTCCAGCAGGTAGGTTATGTGTCCATCGGAGAATCTAATCAGGAAGCCGATTATGTCAAGCTGAACCAGAGTCAGATTGACAGTGGATATCCTTCGGACATTTACGTCGGCAAAGACGCTGGGGCCTTTCTGAAATCCATATGGCCGGATTTTCGTACCGAACACTGTGACGTGGTATTACACGAAAAACCTTCCGGGTATGCGGGAACCCACATGGCATGCTGGGGTCTGGACCAGAAGTGCAGGCAATGGGGAGTGCAGAGGGTGTACGGTGCATCGGTAACCGGATTCGATCAGACCAACGGTCGCGTGCAGTCGGTACAAACCAGCACTGGCAGCATTCGTGTGGACGAGGCGGTGGTGTTGTCCACCGGAGCGTGGCTGCCCACTCTCACCGATCTGCTGGGACTTCCACGAAAACTTGAAGTACATTATCCGGATGGACACATTGAGCAGGAAATGGACATGTGGACCTACTGGCGGCTTTTGGAAGGAGAAGTGTATCTACCTGAGGGAACAGATTTCCGCACTGCAGACGGCAAGGACAGCCCCGTGCTTCATGTTGAACTTATGAACACTCCAGTCGTGGGGCATGACGGAAAAGAAATGAAGGATTACGTGTACTGGTACACTCGCTATGCCGCCGAACGGGTTGGTGCTCCGGGACTGCAGGGCGGAACTATTCCAGTCAAGATGGGACCGGACGCGATACTGGAACCATACGGACACCTGAACGACCTCTATCAGGCTGACCCGTGGTTCGCTGATTACTACTGTCGTGTTACCGAAATGCTGTTTGGACGTTTTGACAACAACCTGCGACCGCACTTCAAGGATCGGCGCAACGGCGGAATCGGGGCCTTTACTCCGGACAACGTGCCTATATTCGATTGGGTGACGGATAACGTCTTTATGACTGCAGATTCAAACCACGGATTCAAGATGATCGGTGTGGGTAAACTTGTCGCCCGATTGCTGTCCACCGGAACCACTCCGGACGAACTCAAGCCCTTCGCGTTTCGTCGCTTTGCTGAGGGCAGGACCTACGGAGACCGCAACTCCAACTGTCCTTGGGTATAAATAATGATGTTATAAGCGGATATTATGACCTGTAGGCATCATATCATCTGAAGGAGCCTCACCATGCAATCTGCTGTATTCCTTCCTTTTGCATTGGTCCATTTTATCACCTTTGCAAAACTGATTTATAAATCCTCTGCACGCCAAATCTTTGACTTCACTGTATTTCCTGAAAAACCCACAAGTTGTCAGCTTTTCACATTCCTGAGCCATATTTCACTCCTCAAACATAATGCAGCAACCTATTTATATAAGCCTGATGATGCTGTTTTCAAAGAAGACTTATCTGGCTGTTTTACACAGATCAATTTTTTGTAACAGCCCTTATATAAACCGCATTTTATATTTTAAAATCAAGCTGGTCAATACAAAATCTCAAATATTCAATTCCATTAAATTATAATGTTTAGTGCGCAGTCAGATACGGAGGTCCATCATAGGCTCAGCTGTTGCATAGACATAATTAGGGTCAGAGTAGTTTAATTTCCATAAGTAACCAAAAGAATTCAACAAGAAATGGCTCGTTTACAAAGGGCAACTCCCGCAGGTATTCCAGTACATCTGCTTCAGCGTGGCAACAATAGCCAGGCATGTTTTAACAACAGTGGAGATTTTTCAGCATTTCTGTGGTGGCTCAGGGAATATTCAGAAAAGTTTGAAGTGGAAATACACGCGTGGGCTTTGATGGAAAACCATTATCATTTGTTGTGTACTCCTCAGACTGACGCTGGATTAAGCCGCATGATTCAAGCCATTGGCAGACAATACGTGCGATACTTCAATAGTCAGAATCAACGAACAGGCACCCTTTGGGAAGGTCGTTTCAGGTCATGTCTGGTGCAGCCAGAGCAGTATCTGCTTGATGTCTATCGATACATCGAGATGAATCCGATCAGAACAGCATTGGTCAGTCAACCTGCCGACTATAGCTGGAGCAGTTTTCAGATAAACGCGTTTGGAAAGCCGTCCGCGCTTTGTAAACCCCATGCTGAGTATTTGAAACTCGGTGAAACAAAAGCCGAACGTGCGGAAAAATATCAGGCAAAGTGCGAAAATGATTTAAATGATAAAATGCTTGATGAAATAAGAAACAGTACAAATAAAGGATTGGCTATTGGAGACGAGAGTTTTAAAATTGAGGTTGAAAAAATGACAGGACGCAGGCTCAGAGCTTTGAAAAGCGGTCGGCCTTTTGGCTGGCGCAAACATAAATGACATACAATACATTTAGAAATAATGTTATTTGATGTAATAGAAAAATGACCAAATATCCTGAGAAACCAGAAGCTGTATATTATTTTGGAACCTGTCTGGTTGATCTGTTATACCCAAACGCCGGCATGGCAGGCATCAAACTCATTCAGCGTGAAGGAGTGGAAGTCATATTTCCTCAAAAGCAGACCTGCTGCGGTCAACCGGCATTTAACGCAGGACACCAGGATGAAGCAAGGTCTGTCGCCGCTTTGCAGGTTGAATTGTTTCCAAAGGATATTCCAATCGTAATTCCTTCCGGTTCATGCGGAGGAATGATCCGGAAACATTATCCCGTCCTGTTTGAGCATCATGCTCTGGAATCCGAGGCAGAGTCAGTCGCCAGGAGAACATTTGAATTGACAGAATTTTTGGTACACGTGCTGAAAATCAAACTGGAAGACATTGGGGAACCGGTAAAAGTGACCTGGCATACTTCATGTCATGCAAAACGTGAAATGGGAATTGAGGATGAACCAAAGAAATTATTGCGTCAACTGAAAAACGTAAAACTGCAGGAACTTGAGCGCGAAGATGAGTGTTGCGGATTCGGTGGCACTTTCGCGATAAAGGAACCTCACATCTCAGCCGCAATGGTCACTGACAAGATAGAAGATGTTACCAAAACAGGGGCTGATTGCCTGCTTGGAGGTGATTGCGGCTGCCTGCTGAATATTTCTGGTGCAATGAAGCATTCCGGAATAACTACTGAACATCAGCATATCGCGGAATTTATTTGGCAGCGTACCGACAAAAGTAATGTTTGAGCAAAATCCATGAATTTTTTTCAGTTAAACTAAGAACTATTAGATAGTCTCACAATTGAGTACTTTTAAATAATTAAGAACAATGAGCACACAGCATTTGAATTTAGAAGAAGTGGAAAAATTAACAGTCGAGGCATTGACCGGTGCGGGAACCCGCAGCGAATCAGCCTCTTCACTGGCCAGAGCCGTGCGGGCAACAGAACGTGATGGTATTCCAAGTCACGGTTTGCTTTATGTGCCGACTTACTGTGAACATGTCAGATGCGGAAAAGTTGATGGTGAGGCAATTCCGGAAGTTTCTAATCCACGGCCTTCTTCAATTCAGGTTGATGCTAAAACCGGATTCGCTCACCCAGCAATTGATGACGGTTTCGAGGCCCTGATTCATTTGGCAAAATCCAACGGCTGTGTGGGCATGACTGTCCGAAATTCATACAATTGCGGAGTGCTGGGTTATCATGTTGAAAGGTTGGCAGATGCAGGATTAGTGGGCATCGCCTTTACAAATGCCCCGGCTTCAATTGCGCCTGTCGGCGGGAATAAGCCGGTAATCGGAACAAACCCTTTTGCACTGGCCGTTCCGGACTCATCAGGAGGAGTGAGTTTTGTGCTGGATCAAAGCGCAAGTGTGGTGGCCAAAAGCGAGATCATGATGCGAGCACGAGAAGGACACTCGATTCCGGAAGGCTGGGCGCTGGATTCCAATGGACAGCCGACTACTGATCCCGAAGTCGCGCTCAAAGGAAGCATGGCGCCAAGCGGCGGTTACAAAGGATTCGGCACCGGATTACTGGTGGAGGTAATGGCCGCGGCATTAAGTGGCGCAATGCTTGGTATTCAGGCCAGTCCGTTTTCAGGCACAACTGGGGGCCCTCCCAGGACAGGGCAGTGTTTCCTTGCGCTTGATCCGAATGCCTACTCAGGCTCAGAATTCAACGAACGCATTTCAGCACTTGCAGAGGCCATAAACAGCCAGGAAGGCGCTCGTTTACCCGGAGCACGACGTAAAGAAAATCGTCAGCGCATTGATATTGAAGGCGTGCATGTAGCAGATTCCGTGATAGAAAAAATTAAGAGCTATTGCGTCTGAAACATGAGGGACGATATTGATTATTCTGCGATAATTTGAAGGGGTTTGGTTTCTAAGGTTTCCTCTTCAGAAAAGTATGTAAATGGTTCAAACAGTTGTATTTGATTTAGTCAAACTATCTCAAGTGATGAACAAAAGCATCTTAGAATTACGGCATACATTTTAGGCGAGCCCTGGTGTATGGTCCGAACTCCTCTTCCTGCAACACCTTGAAATCCCCATGACAGTATTTGATCGCACGTTCCTCAAGCTGATCACGAGTTTCTGTCTTAAAAAAAACGTATTCCGGCTGTGCATTATTGCATCCGGTAAAGAACAGCACCAACAGCGGAACTGTCCGGAATACTTTTTTACAACAATTTCTCAACTTATTTTTCTTTCCTGAAACCCTGTCGCAGCCGCATGAAAACACAGACACTGCTCCACTCAACCATTTTTCCTGCAAGTTCATTCCGGAAGCATTCACGCAATGTTTTCAACTGTTCCAGTGAAAATTCTGCTGAAAGCTCCTGCAGGTAGCTGGATTGATTGTTGTCAGGCTGTGTATTAAACCATTGTTCTATTTGCTCTTTTCTGATCATGGTTGGAGTGCTGAATTCTTCAACCTGCCAGTGTTCGATGTTCCAATGATCAGATTCAAGCTGGACACGCAGTGTGTCCGGAGTCCAGTTGCTGCGAGGGTTTTGTGGATTATTGTATATTGCGACCTCAGCAAGTTTTAGCTTTTCAAGAAATTCAGCATCAAGCGATTCTTCCGGAATTAAGTTTGAAAGCCGCTGCCCCATTGAAGGCACATTTTCTCCAAGAATGATAACGCCTTGCTGTGAAATCCATTTAGATAGAGTTTTAAGATATGCTGTTTTTTCATTTTGTTTCTGCAGCACATTCCGGCCAACGAAGCGTTCAAAACATAAATCATTTATTTCAAAAGAAGCAGGATTCCCGGAATTGTCTACGGCAATTATGGGTTTAATTCCGGAAGCAGGTTTTGCATACATACCGGAAACTATTTGCTGTTCATCCTCTGTTTCAACCAGTGCGTAAACAGTCTCATCAGAAATTTGGCGAATCAATTCTCCCAGCAGCAAACCGTCTCCGGCATTGAGAACGAGAGCCAGAGAATTGCGTGAAAGCTCAGACATTTCTGTAATTTTTTCTCGAAATTCATTGAGTAATTCTGCAGAACTTCCCAGTGTTCTTGCTTCCCAGTAAGCAGTACTTCGGGATTTCTCCGCTGAGGCGAGTGAATGAAAAACCGCCAGTTGTGCTTCACGGTATTTTGCCACAGTTTCACTGACTGTTGCTTCAAATCCCTGCTCTGAAGGCTGATAAAAAACCCTCCCCTGCAAAACATCCGGAAGATACTGTTGCGCCACCCAATGATTACTGTAGGCGTGCGGATAAAGATATCCTTCTCCATGTCCAAATCCCTTACTGTCACGACTTGCATCTTTAAGACCGTCTGGAACTTCATCTGCCTGTTCTTTCCGTACGGCAGACATCGCGTCAAAAAACGCGAACGCGGAATTGCTTTTTGGAGCAGTACTCAAATACAGGCAGGCCTGCGCAAGATGAAACCGCCCTTCCGGCATTCCTACATAATCAAAAGCCTGAGCCGCGGATGTAACAACACCCAATGCCTGAGGATCAGCCATGCCCACATCTTCAGAGGCAAAAATCAGCATCCGCCGAAAAATGAAGCGAGGGTCTTCTCCAGCTTCCACCATCTTTGCCATCCAGAACAGCGCCGCGTCCGGATCAGAACCGCGCATTGATTTGATAAAGGCGGAAATGGTATCAAAATGCGCGTCGCCGTCTTTGTCATACAGCACCGCCCGCCGTTGAATTGATTCTTCAGCAATTTCCAATGTTATTCGCAGAATTTCATCTGAATCAGTTTGGCTTGTTAAGACGGCCAGCTCCAGCGCGTTCAAGGCTGCCCGTGCATCACCACTGGCAACATTTGCCAGGTGACTGCGTGCCTCTGCCGACAAATCCACTTTTTTGTTTCCAAATCCACGCTCCTTATCAGCCAGCGAAAGTTCCAGGATTGTCTCGATATCAGAAGTTGTAAGAGACTGAAGCTGAAAAATACGGGAACGGCTTACCAGTGCTTTGTTTACTTCAAAATATGGATTTTCAGTAGTTGCTCCAATCAAAATTACTGTGCCGTTCTCAACATGCGGAAGCATTGCATCCTGCTGTGCCTTGTTGAAGCGATGCACTTCGTCCACAAACAACACCGAACGACGCTGATGTTCGGTGCGTACTTTGCGGGCGGTGTCAATACAGTTACGAATATCCGCAACGCCTGACAAGACCGCATTAATTGACAGGAATTCAGCCTGAGTGGTATTGGCAATTATTCTGGCAAGTGTTGTTTTGCCGGTTCCGGGAGGACCATAAAAAATAAGGCTGGAGAGTTGATCCGCCTGAATGGCTCGGCGTAGAAGGCGTCCAGGAGCCAGTATATGGCTTTGGCCGACAAATTCATCAATCGACCTTGGCCGCATCCTGTCTGCTAACGGAGCTTCCTTGCGGATTTGACTTTGATGTGTGTGTTCAAATAAATTCACCAGTCCGGCTTGTTGAATTAGAATTGAATGGATATTTCACAGTTGAGTTTATATAGTGTGAGTTGCATCACAAGCCCATATAATTAAAGAGAATTGATTCAGGAGATTTTCGCTCAGACAAACACTTCTAAAATATGCCTTCCGGTTCTACAACTCAAGCAAGGATTCGTGATCTAAGCGCAAAGATTCATCAGTACAATTTTTCCTATTATTGCAGTAATCAAACTGATTCGGATCTTTTCAGCTGCAATGATGAAACTTATGATTCTACTGTAAGGGAGCTTAAAGCACTTGAGAATCAGTTTCCGAAGCTAAAACTGGAAGATTCACCCACCTTGGAGGTAAAGGCAGAACCGAATACAGCGTTTCCAACCAGGAAACATCAGACTCCAATGCTAAGCTTGGGGAATCTTTATTCATTTGATGAACTAATCAGCTGGGACGAAGACATTCGAAAAAGGCTCGGCGGCCAAAAACCTGAATACGTGTGTGAGTTAAAAATTGACGGTGTTGCTGTCTCCTTAATTTACAGGAATGGGATTCTTGAGGCAGGCGTTACCCGAGGAGATGGAAATCAAGGCGAGGAAATTACACCAAATATCAAAACGATCCGCAGCCTTCCTGTAATGATAAAAGATGAAAATTATCTGGAGGTGCGGGGTGAAGTATATTTGCTGCGAAAAAATTTTAATTATATTAATCAGCAGCGCACAATCAAAGGGAAACCGCTTTTCAAAAATCCAAGAAACTCTGCCGCTGGCACATTAAGACTGTTGGATAGCACAGAGACCCGACGGCGTCATTTGGATGTCTTTATCTACACAATTGCTGAAGGAGGCCCTCAGGAAACCCATGCAGGGAACCTGGATTATTTATGCCAGCTTGAGTTACCGGTAAATCATGAAACAAAAAAAGCAGGTTCAATCGAGGAGGTAGTGGAATTTTGTCGAAACTGGGAAGAGCATAAGCAGGAGCTGCCTTATGATATAGACGGAATAGTGGTTAAAGTCAATGAACTCAGACAGCATCGGCAGCTTGGTTTTACCTCGTCTTCTCCCCGCTGGGCAACCGCAGTAAAATTTTCTGCCGAGCAGGCAGAATCTGTATTGAGGGAAGTGGAAATAGGTGTAGGACGTACCGGGAATATAACACCTGTTGCCATTCTTGATCCGGTAGAACTTAACGGCACAACAGTCTCACGCGCGACTCTGCATAACTATGATCAGGTAAACCGCTTCAACCTGCACCTTGGGGATCATGTAACCCTGGAAAAAGGTGGTGAAATTATTCCAAAAATAGTAGCAGTTGATCCGACACTTCGTGCTGAAGCGGCACAAAAAATTGTTCCACCTTCAAAGTGTCCTTCATGCGGAACATCGGCGGTTCGTCCACAAGACGAAGTTGAGTGGCGCTGCCCAAATCAGAATTGTCCAGCTCAGCAAAAGGAAAAAATTTTACATTTTGTTTCACGCAGGGCAATGGACATTGACACAATTGGTCCGGCTTTGATAGAACAGCTGATGAGCAAAAACCTTCTGCAAAACGCGGCGGATCTGTATTTGCTACGGCATGAAGACTTGTCCGTACTTGAACGAATGGGAGATAAATCTGCTGAAAATGTGCTGGATAGCATAGAAATATCCAGACAATGTAATCTGGGTCAATTCATCCACGCGCTTGGAATCACAAATGTAGGAGAAAAAACGGCGGATATTTTAGCACAGCATTTTGGTACCCTGGAGAAGCTGATGTCTGCTTCAGCAGAAGATATGGAGCTGATTGAAGAAATTGGTCCTGTTACTGCGAAAAATATTTTTTGCTTTTTTCAGGATCCTGAACAAAAACAGCTTGTTGCTGAATTTCTTGAAAGAGGTGTTCGTCCCAAAGAAGAACAGATAAGGCAGATTTCTGAATCCCCTTTAACCGGAAAAATTGTGGTTTTGACCGGAACACTTTCTGAGCCCAGGGAGGTCTGGAAAAAACGCCTGATCCAGGCTGGAGCAAAAGTTAGCGGCAGTGTTTCCAAAAAAACTGACTTTGTGCTTGCAGGAGAAAATACTGGATCAAAGCTGGAAAAGGCTGAAAGACTGGAAGTTGAGGTTATAAATGAAACAGCGGCATTGGATTTTATTGGAAATGTTATTTGAGCGTTTTTGATAAACTGAAAATCACAAGGGTTAACATCAACATACAAAACATACTATGAAAGGAGTGATATTAGCAGCAGGTTACGCCACCCGTTTTTTGCCTGCATCAAAAACAATCCCAAAGGAAATGTTTCCGCTGATTGACCGCCCTGCCATTGATTTCATTGTACAGGAAATGGCTGATGCTGGTATCAAGGATATTTTGCTTGTTTCATCACGCAGAAAAAAAGTGATGGAAGATTATTTTGATCGTGAGATTGAGCTGTCATCAACGTTTTCTGAATCCAACCAAATAGAAAAACTGGAAGTTATAAAACCAATAGAGGTAAATATATTCACCTTGCGCCAACAGCACATGATGGGTACAGGAAATGCCCTTATGCTTGTTGAGCCGTTTGTGGACAATGAGCCTTTTGTGGTTGCCTATCCGGACGATATTGTGCTGGGCGAGCAACCTCTTGCCAGGCAGTTGATTGAGACATGGGAAAAAACGGGCAATACTGTGTTGGCCGTTAAAGAAATGAATGAAGACCAATTATACAGATATGGGGTAATTGATCCTGAAAAGTCCGGAAAGATTATGCGTGTTAAAAAAATGGTGGAGAAACCTGCACATGGCACTGCTCCCAGCCGCTTCGTTTCGTACGGACGTTACCTTTACACTTCCGATCTTTTTGACGCTTTGAGAGCCAGTGACAAAAATCACTCACACCAGGAAGAATTCACACAAACTGAAGCAATTAATCATCTGGCAACCAGCGGCCGCGTTTCCGCCGTACAGTTCGAAGGAACTCGTTACGATCTGGGAGAACCATTAGGATTCCTGACTTCTGCAATGCAAATAGGCTTGCAGCGTCCGGAATTCAAGCAAGCTCTGCTGGATGAAATGCAGAGATTGATTAAGTTACACGGTGGAAAATAAAAGAAATAATACAAAACAATAAATGGAAAATACTGAATTGATTTTAATACGTCACGGAGAAACCGTGTGGAATACTCAGTTACGAATGCAGGGCAGTTTAGACAGTGATCTTTCCGCTAAAGGCAAGGAACAAATTCAGGCCCTGGGGAAGTGGATGAAAAATGTTCCATTCGACCATCTTTATTGCAGCGACGCTCCCCGTGCACGGAAAACAGCAGAAGCAATTACCTGCTTTTCAGGACATAATCTGATTATTGATCAAAGACTGCGTGAGAAAAACCTTGGAATTTTCGAAGGCCTGACATCAGAAGAAGCCCGTGAGAAACATCCGGAAAGCTTTCAGCTGTTCAAAACCGCAGGAGCAAACTATGCAATTGATCAAGGTGAAAGCACACAGCAGCTCCAGGACCGTGCATTGGAGGCAATTGAGGAAATTCGACTTAGTCATCCCCAACAAGTGGTGCTGTTAGTAACACATGGCGGTGTGGTTCGAGTTATAATGAAGCATGTGCTGGGACTGCCGGTTGACGCACCAACCCGTTTCATTATCAGCAATACAGGAATGTTCCGTGTAGTCTGGAAAGAAAAATGGATTGTGGCCGAAATGGGCGCTGTTCCTCATCTGGAAAAAATAAACAATGTTTCCAAGTTAGCTTAGTCAATATTTTTTATAGCAGGAAAACAGTTAATCCAGAACTTTAACAAATCAAATTGAATTCAGCTCTAATTGTTCCTCAATAAAAGTGCAACGCTATATCTCTACTCTTGAGTTTTGAGTCTATTAAAATTTCTTCAGCGAAAAGAAACGGAACACTTGTTATGGGAGACTGAAGATTCCGGACTAACTGTTCAGGTTTGGGAAAAACAGGAGCGCAGGGAATTACGCTTTGGAAACCACATCCTGCAGAGCGTTTATTCGCGATCCAATCCAAACCACATGGTATTGCCATACTCGCGATTCATGCTGCTGGGACTGAACTTCTTTCCCAACCCCAAAACTGCCCTGCATTTAGGACTTGGAGGTGGCAGTATTCCGCGTTGGCTGCACAATCAGTTTCCACATCTTCAGCAAACCATAATTGAATCGAGTTCGGCGGTGATCGAAGCAGCACAACGCTTCTTTGATTTTCCCGTTGACAAACGGTTGAATGTAATTCTGGCTGACGCGACACAATTCATTAAAAAACTGAATTCGGAATTTGATCTCATATTTCTGGACGCATTCGGTGAATATGGAGCTCCGGAAGAGTCTGCACATACAGAATTTTTACATGACCTGAGTTGCTGCCTGAATAAAGAAGGCTGGCTTGTTGGAAATTTGTGGACAATTACCGGAGATTTTATGGAACGCCGTGCGAAGTGGGAATCCACTTTCAGGCAGCTGTTTCAGGCACGTGCCAATGAGAAAGGGAATATCATACTCTACGCCAGCCAAAATTCAAATTCGCATGATAAGCAAACAATTAAGGAAATTTCTAACAATCTGCATAAACGTCACCAACTTGATTTTCACAGAATGCAGAACAAATTAGAAGCGGTTGCGTGATGAGAGGAGCATGATGAGAACAATTATTGTTTACTTATTTTATTTTTGCTGTTTTAGTATTTTCCTTATCTCCTGTGCCAAGAATGAAAGTAGTTCAGGCAGTTCCAGTTCTTCTGATATAACATCCACGTCTGACAACACAACAACTGCTTCTGACAAAACAACATCATCATTTGCAGTTTCAGAAATCACGCAAACCAACCAGGGAGACGGCTATCTTAGCGGCTCATTTGTAGTACCAAGTGATGGAATTTCTTTTATGTTAGGCACATTCATGGATAACAATTCAGCTGTTTCATTTTATTCTCTGTCTGATCCGGATGGGACGAATATCTTAAGCTCGTCTTCAGTATTGTATAATAAAGCATCCGGAAGCGGAGGAGATTATGGATTTGCCAATGTTCTGGTACCACAGACTTCGAGCTTCAGTGCCAAGGCAGGGACATGGACCTTTAAAAACTACAATAATGATCGTGTGAAAATTGGTTTGCGCACAGGTTCCGCTCCAACTTCCACAACATTCACTGTACAGCCCTACATCACAGGCACAACATGGTCAGCAAGTGATATCTCTGCCACATTAACTGTTATGTCAAATATCTACTCAACTAATGGAATCACCCTGACAATCAAAGATACGATTACTATCAGTGAAAGCCAGTATGCCGCCGTAAGCTATAGTTTTACCAATTCAACAACTTCCGCGCTTATTTCACAGGGAAGTACTGATACAGTGAATTTATTTTTTGTTGAAGATCAGCCTTCAGGTGAAACTGCTCTTTATGGTGTTTCAGGAGGACTTCCGGGGCCAATGGGCATTGCCAGTTCATGGAACGGTGTGTTGAATTTTCTCACTGCACACGCGACCGGTACAACTCTGAACACACAACTGCTCGCTGAAACAGCGGCTCATGAAATGGGCCACTGGCTTGGGCTTTTCCACACTACTGAATCAGGTGGCATTTCATTTGATATATTATCTGATACTGCTGAATGCCCAATCAGCCGTGATAATGACAGTAATGGCAAAGTCTTACCCGAAGAATGCGACGGATACGGCGCGGACAACGTGATGTTCTGGACAGCATGGTCACCTTCATCACAAGCTGCGGGAAAAAAACAAGATACATTATCCACCGAACAGAAATACGTTTTGAAGTATTCACCGCTTGCAAAGTAAACTTATTGACCAAAAAGAAACAATAATCACATAGAAAAGAGGGATTATGAAGTATGTAATATTATTTTGTTTAGTATTTTGGAACATTTCCGGAATCGCGGCTGCGGATCCTGATAAGGATAAGGTTATCAAATTGCTGGAAGGGCGTCATTGGGAATTGGATGCTGAAGCATTTCAGCGTCTGGGAGAGGGAACAGACAATGTTTTGATAGAAATTGCAGGAAACACTTCCTTGATTAATATTTTACGTTTTCGAGCAATACAGGTATTGTCTTTATTTCCCACTGATAACACTGCTGATTTTCTGGAAAATACAGCGGATAAATCATTCGCCTCAATGGCAAGACGTGGATTTGAAGCGATGAAAAGTGGTTTCGCCAAAACTCAGCCAAAAAGAGTCAAACAACTGGCCGCTCGTTTATTGAATCACCGCAATGCTCATTTACGCATTTCGGCAGCTCGTTACATGCGCGAAGTGGATGTTATTCAATTCAAAAGTTTCCTGAATGCAGAGAAGGACAGTTGGGTGAGGAAAGAAGCTCAGAAATAATTCTATGACCCACGAGAAATATTGAAGTTTGTTCAGAAAAATTGAATATCTGAAGTTTTAAAAGTGTAAAATTGATAGTTTGCGTCCGGCAATACTGTGGGGAAGGCATACTTTGGGTCATTGATCAAATTGTAAACAGCAGGATCCTGAGCTTTTAATTTTTCCTTAGTATTCGGACACCATTCTGATCGGGATTTCTTGCGTCCCGCGGTAGAGTCATGCATGCCGAAATTGGAACTGACAGACCAGTAGATATATTCAGTCATCTGTGTCGCATAGTCAGCTGACGGATCAGCATAAAAGTACCAGGCCTCACCTTCATCAACCAAATCTGACCATACTGGACAGGAGGTGTTATTGTAAGTCCAGTTACATTCATCTTTTGCACATCTTTGTTCCCCGCCTCTGGCCGTATCCATTGCTTTTGCTAAAGATGATGTAGAAGTATTAGATTCCCCAAAAATCTTTGGATAAACATTTGAATAACCCTGCTGGGTAATCAGATGAAATATTTCCTCAATACTTGCGTCATGATTATCTCCATCCGCATAATTGTCCAGTGTCTCGTAAGCGCCTAATCCTGAGTATTTATCGGCGCCGGCTTCATCAAGAGCATCCGGATTTATTTCAACAGAATTCCCATCCTCGAGATTATACATACTCACATAAGTACTTAGTTTATGCAGCAGTGCAGTCACACACGTATTGTCCGGAGTGCCGTCTTCATTATTGTCAATAAGCTCAGCGGTTATGTTTGCTGCATGCAGCAATTTGCCATCAGGTACTTCCGAAGTAGCTAAAATATTGATGCCAAAGACAGCTAAACCTTTGGAATAGTTGGCGCTTTTTGCTGCTTCGATTGTTACCTTGTTTGATACCGAACCCCCCACTTTCCCGACTACTGTCACAGAACTTTTACAGGCAGTAGGTGATTCTGGAGAAGTTTTAAAACTTTTACCCAGATTATTTTCTTCATTTTCATCTTCGTCACCCTGATGTTCATCATCTTCATCTTTTTTATGATCTTCATCCTCATCTTCTTCTTCCTCATGATCCCTGTCATTATCATTATCTTCTTCCTCCTCTTCCTCACATTCTTCATCATTTTCTTCACAATGCTCGTCTGCTTGTGCTTTAACATGTAACCAAAATTCAGTTCCATTGTATTGAATGATCAGCGGGGATGTCAGAAAAAGCAGGAAAATTAGGATGGTCAGTATATTTCTCATGGATCTCAGGATGGATGTATACGAGCAAACTGCAGAAATTATTCAGAATGCTTAATATACAATTATTATGGAACAGCAGTCCACTGCAAAAGAAGTGACAGTACTTAGATGGTAGTTAATTTTTTAATTTTTATGACTTTGATTATTTCATTAATGTTCCTCTTTTAGAAAGTTTGAATGTCCGAAGTTGAATAGGTGTAATAAGAATAACTTGCATCCGGCATCACCGAGGGAAACGCGTAGGTTGAGTTATCAATCAAATTATAGACTGTAGGATCCTGCGCTAATAATTCAGCTTTTGTATTGGGGCACCATTCGCTGTCTGCTTTGGTCTTGCCTGCAGTTGAATCATGCATTCCAAAATATGAACTCACCGCCCAGTAAATATATTCAGTCATCTGGGTTGCATAGTCAGCGGAAGAATCTGTATAGAAATACCATGCTTTGCCTGAATCTACTGAACCATTATCTGGGCAGGTTGAATTGTTGTAAGTCCATGTACATGACTCTTCTGCGCATCTTTGTTCACCTCCTCTGGCTACATCCATAGCCTGGGCCAAAGTTGAAGTTGAGGTATTAGACTCACCAAAAACTGTTGGGTAAACACTTGAATACCCTCGTTGAGTAATCAGGTGAAATATTTCCTCTATGCTTGCATCATGAGAAGAATTATCAGCATAATTCACCCTTGTCTCTTCGTGTCCTAATCCCATTGATACTGAATCCCCGGCGCTATCTACCACTCCGGCATTGTCCAATGGAGATAGATCTACTGTTACAGTAGCATTATCTTTACTATGCATATTAACATAAGAACTTATTTTAAGGACCTCTGACAAGACACAGAGATTGTCAACTGTACCATCCTCATTATTATCAACTAACTCTGCTGCAACGTTTGCTGCATGTAAAAGTTTTGCGTCCGGAACATCAGTAGTTGCTAAAATATTAATTCCAAATACAGTTAATCCTTTTGTAAAGTTTGCACTTTTAGCCAAGGCAGTAGTTACTTTATTTGATGAATTATCACCAACTTTTCCAACATGCGTGTAAGAGACTGTGCATGATGTTGATGAACTTGATGATGTTGATGCAGTAGATGAAGTTGATGAATCATCAGACTTCTTACAGCCTGAAATGATAAATATCAGCAGTGTTATTGCAAGTAAATTTCCAAGTATTTTCATTTTGCCTCCTCAGTGAAAGAATCTAATGATTATATAACAAAATTGAAATTGTATAAGATTTGGGGTACATATCAGAAAATCTGATGCATATAACTACAGGCTACAAACATTTAACTCATTATTCTTCAGCAAACGGATCCAGAAGTTTTTTCCACAATATCCGATTACTCTGTCTGACTTCTAACTTTCTGTCACCGATTTGAATCTCAACTTTTTGCGCATTGGCTAATATACGGAAATCATCTTTGCTGTACGGAAGCTCGTACTCCTCCCACCATTCTTCACCTAATTCATTTGTAAAATAAGGATCATCAATAATATCAATTTCTTTACTATCGGCAATGGCTTTTACTTCCTTACCATCCATTAACGGGAACTTCCCGTAGTAAGTCAGGATAATCCAGTAATCTTCACCAGGGCAGTCTTCACCTTCTATGCAGCGTAGAACTGCCTCTACAAGTAAAAGTTGTCCTTCTCCTTCAGTTTCACCTCCATCTATCAGTTTTTTCACACCTGTCTCATATTGAGTACCATCACTATAAGTGATAACTTTTAACTTTGGGGTACATCCAAAAAGAAATAATATTGTAAAGCTGATAAGCATAAAACGTATTAATTTCATATAATTCTCCTTTTTCAAATAGTTTGTTTAATTTTGAACATGAGTGTCCAAAACGTCATTTAGTAATTTCCTTTTTTTCCTCCAAATGGATTAATCGAAATGATTCATAATTGATCAATAATCTCTACAGAGATGCTTGTAAGTTATCCCCCCCCCCCCCAGTTTTGAAATATTTTTATTCTGTTGAGTTAATTCTGCACAAACATTTTTCCGGGAATAATATTGAAATCAATATTTATGAATCAAACCAAAGTATGGATTACTTTTTACCCTTATTTTTTCAAAATAGTGCTAACACTATTATTACAGTGATTATTTTCGGCAGGTGATATTTGGGAGGTTTTCTATAAATTTATGCCAGGCAGGTTATTATGATGACTAAACAAATGTTTTAGAAGTAGTCAGAATATCTAAAAACAGGTGATCGTGGAATAACTTCTCAAGGGGCACTTCTCTCTAACACATAACGTTAAATTGAGTGTATTCAGAGACACTGTATATGAAATCCTTTGACTTTCAATTGTTAATTTTTCGATCTTCTTCTATTAATTTGATTATTGTGTTTTTTAGGGGAGGTAAGGATTCTTCCACTGTCTTCCATATAATTTCAATTTCTGTATCCCAATAATGATGAATCAAACGATCTCTCATACCAGCAATTGCTTTCCAGGGAATGGAAGGATGATTTTTTGTAATATTTTCAGGTAATTTCTTGACCGCTTCACCGATTATCTCAAATTCCTTACTATAGCACGGATTGTCTTTTCATCCTTTTGAAACTGGTTATAATCCATTTGATCAGTAAATCTCTTCACCGCCTCAATTGCTTTTAGAATATCTTCAAGCATATGTGAAATAATTCGCCGATTCATAGGTAAACAACCTCATCCAGAATAATATCCTTGAGTTGTGGTTTAATACCTTTAAAGGTCACTAAGTCTACTTTTACACCGAGCAACTCTCCCAGTTCGTTTTCTATTTGAATTAAAGTAATCAAACTTGGGGTATCTTCATAGTCAACTAATATATCTAAATCACTCCCCTGGTTTTGCTCTCCTCGCACATAGGAACCAAAAATCCCCAATAGATTGATCTTATAGTTATCCTTTAGTATGGGTTTTTGATTAATTAAATTCTGCTTAATTTCATCTAATCGGTTCATTATACAAACTTTTTCTTTCAAGTACTTTTTTTAGGATGTAATAATCTAGTTTTACTTACTCGATTATACCTATTAAATATATTAAATGTTTGATTTGCTTTAGAAAGATAATTTCTATTTTGGGGTAGGATTTAATATCTGTGGGGAGGCGGTGTTATTATGAACTGTAGATTTGTTTGTATAGTTTATAGCTTCGGTAAACGCGCTTGACGTAATTTTTTGTTTCATTGAATGGTATTTGTTCCACAAAGGCATCTAATGGCTTACCTTTCCAGCGTTTGATCCATTTGATCATGTTATGGGGCCCGGCATTGTAGCTGCCGGCAGTATATATCAGCTCAGATTTGAAACGGTCTGAAAGCCCTCCCAGATAAAGAGTACCCAGACGTGTGTTCAATTCCGGATTAAATATATCGTCTTTTTCCCTGAGTTTGATTTTCTTCTTTTTTGCAACATATTTTGCAGTCTTTGGCATTAGCTGCATCAGTCCCATTGCTTTAGATGAAGACAGTGCTTTTGGATCAAAGTGGCTTTCTTCACGCATTATTGCCAGAGCAAAATAGGGATCAATACCGGCCTGATTCGCGTAACTTTTCAGCTGTGACCAATAAGGTCTGGGATAAGCCAGTTCCCATAGCGGATGTTCACCAACTTCATGTGTAATCAGATGAGGCAGATAATAATTGGCCACGATCCTGAGCAACGAATAATATTCACCTCTGCGATGAAGCAGATGGCTAACATGCCAATTCCTTGTGCTGTCTTTATATTTTCCTAATCCCGCAAATATTTCTCTGAGGGCTTGTTCAGGCTCATCAATATCAAAAAGAAACTCGGTTCTTTTAATTAATTCTTTAGTATTCTTATCTACAGATTTAACCGGTTTAGCGTACAACTTAGCATTACGTGTTTTGACCACTGACATAATACTCTCAGGAACATCCTTATCAGATAGCAAACGCATACCATAATAAGTGTTGGGTTTTTGGAGAATTAACCTCTTGAAGCTTTTTTCTGCAAGTTCTGTGTGCCCTTTCTCCTGCAGAAATTTCCCCTGCCAGTAAAGTAATTTCGCTTTCATCTCTGAATCATAAATTCTTTTCTTAAGTCCCTTTTTCAGGTAATAAAGCGCTTTATGGGTATTTTTATTCTGCTTGTGTGTCCATGCCAACTGCCATACAGACTTTATGGACAGGGAATGTGCTGGAAATTTAGTTAACAAACGGTCCCACCAAAATTGTGCTTTTTTAATTTCTGAATCCAGCATGTAACGAGTAGCAAAAGTATCGTAAAGTTTCGGAAGATGCCTGGATTTGGAATTGAGTCTCTCCAATTTGTAAATTGTGCTACGGCCGGCAGGAATATTTCTGCGCTTAATGTATGAAAGCGCTGTCCACTTTAGCTGTGTTTCTTTCGGCAGGAACCAAACCTTTGAAAGTTTACTCTGCTGATGAAACTTGATTATTCGCGAATAATATTTTTCCGCAAACAGTGCAGAAAGATACGACTTGCCAAGTTTATGAACTAACTCTTTACTTCTTCCTTTTCTGAGCTGGGGAAGATGCTTCATCAGGTACATATCGAGCCCAAGTCTCTCCAATGTCCGGACACGGTTAAAGACTTCTTTGGTAGACATTATTTTGAGGTCAAGAGCAGTTAAATTTTTGTGGGTAAGCAGAGCGGATTTTTCATCAATAGGATACTGCCATCCTAACACTTTGTATTTACGTTCGATTTTATGATCGTGAAGTTCTGCACCACGAAGATAAAGCGAATGCAGCTCATAATCCATCAGAAACCAATCCTTGGTCTTACGCGTGTCATGAAGCAGATGGTAAATAATGTGAACTTCTTTATCTGTGCGAAATACCTTTTTTAATTCTTCACGAATCGAGGCAAGGTAAAAGTTCCTTTTTGGATGCCTCAGCAACTCCCGGATTCCCGCAATTGCTTCCCTATGCTTGGCTGTCTGAAGTAAAAAACGTATTTTTTGAAAAAGCCATACGTCTTTCATCTCCGAATCAGGTGTTATTTTGATATTCTTCAACGCTTCCTTGTGATTACCAAGCTGCTGATGACATTTTGATTTTATTATTTGGGAGCGGCTCCATAAGCCGTTGTTCACCCAGGCTTTCGGCTTTGATAAAGGCTTCAAGCGCTGTAACAGTTGCTTGCATTCACCTTTTTGGTAGGAATTGTAATAAGGCTCCCACGAAGGAATTCTGTGGGCATAGACCGAACTGAACGAGAATAACAGCAAGAAAATTAAAGCGTTTGCTGCTGCCATCCTGAAACAGTTTCTGATTATTTTTTTATTGGGCCTGCTGGTATTTGCATTCAGAAGGGAGTTACGAAGAAACATAACTTAAAACAGTTGGTATAGTTGGTGCTTTGTTTTGAATGCTAATCAAGTTGATACTGCTCTCATGACACAAAAAAAGCAAGAGCAAATATCTTGCCTGAATGATAAAAAAAGTTTTGATTATTGAAAAAATCAGATGGTTAAAAAAATAATGGGAAATGATGAGTCGAATACTGTGAAGCAAAAAACTGTTAATCCTGATGATTCTATCGAAACAGACGCTCTGCAGCCCTTGATCATAAAGCAGGCACCAAAAAACCCAAAAGGCACACAGTCGCTGCCATATAATTTTGGTTCAGATACTTATAGTGTATACAGCAACCTGAACAATCCTTTTATGGTAGGAATTCTAGCTGCCGATACTGATGCTATTCAATTGGACCCGATAAAAACGCAAAGTCTTTTTCAGCAAATGGAAAAACAATCAACTTATGTCCTGGAGTTTCCGCTTAACATTGCCGCACACCGTAAAAGAAAAATCACTTCTGCATTGAATCAATCTGCAGAAGTAACAGAGATGGATCCATCTGTTAGTGAGACGAAGTTGAAAAATGCCTCATCAGAATATTTACCAAAAGAAAAACTGAAGGAAGATAAGCGAAGACTCAGCGTTTATATTGAAGGTTTTTTTAATCATCTGTTAAAACGTCTTGGAGAAGATCACGAGGCGCTTCCAACTATTATCAATGAACTTGTGCCTTTATTTATTGAGCATAAAATTCGAATACGCTTTTATAAAGCATTCCGTCAAATCCAAAGTCTGCCTGAGTTAATTACCACCCTGAAAAAGATCAGTGATGATTGTGAACTGGAAAATTTTGAGCTTTTCTGCAGTGCACTTTTTGTCTTTTACAGCTCCAAATTTAGTTAACAATTTTTTCAAAGCACACCGACAATCTAAAACCTCGATATTCTTTTGATAAATGAGGCCTTCCTGTATCGAAGTTGACCTGAGTATACTTGCACATAATCTCAATTTAATACGAGAACACACTGACAACCGACCAGTGATGGCAGTCGTCAAGTCAAACGCGTACGGACACGGATTGATCAAGGTTGCACAGCTTTATGAAAAACTTGGCGTGAACAGTCTGGGTGTAGCTTTGCTGGAAGAGGGGATCCTCTTGCGGGAATCCGGAATTTCCTTGCCAATTATTGTTTTCGGTGGAGTGCTGACAAAACAGATTCTGGAATACCTGGAATGGAATCTGGAATTTTTTGTCTCTTCTCCGGAGGTGTTGTGTGAGACGGAAAAGCTATGCAAATCCCTTGGCCAACTTGCGACAGTTCATCTAAAAATTGACAGTGGAATGGGCAGGATTGGCACTAGTTTAGAAAATTCAGAGAGTTTCATTACTGAAGCATTAGATGCGGAACATATAAATGTAAAGGGGATTTGTTCACATTTCGCCTGTGCTGATGATCCTGAAGATCCAATGACTCAGGAGCAGATTGACAGATTTTTTCAGGCAGTTTCAGTTTTTGACAGGCTCGGTGCAAGTACCCCAATGAGGCATATAGCAAATTCCGGTGGTGTGCTTTATTTTCCACAATCTCACCTTGATATTATCCGTCCAGGAATTATTCTATATGGCGTTTATCCGGATTCATCCTGTCCGCGTGTGATTGATGTTAAACCGGCACTTCGGTTAAAATCACAAGTTTCATTCCACAAATCTGTCCCTCCTGGATTTTCCATCAGTTATGGTGCAACCTGGACTTCAGAAAGTTCTGCAGAAATTTCCACTATTCCTTTAGGTTATGGAGACGGATACAGCAGACATCTCTCAAACCGCGGGGAAGTGTTGATAAATGGGAAACGCCGTCCCATAGTCGGGAGAGTTTGTATGGATCAGTTTATGGTTAACTGCGAAACTGAAACCCAAAAAGCAGGAAATGAAGTGATTCTTGTCGGCGAGCAGCAAGGACAGTCAATCACAGTTGAAGAAATTTCCAAATGGGCTGATACAATTCCATACGAAATATTGACAAACCTGAATGAACGAATCCCCCGAATCTATATAAACTAATGTCTGTTAATTTTGTCTGGCATTCATTCAGAAAATACTTTATGCTCCGACTTGTTTACTTTAGAATGAAGAGGATGTAACCTGCCTGGGAGTAGTATCTATAATTCCCCATGTTTAATTTTACATCTTTCGTTTTTTTACTGGTAAAGGTCAGGAATGGATGGAAGCACTTTGGCAGTAGTTTTATCTGTTATACATATACTCTGGGTCTTGCCGGTCAGCTACTTATTGGTGATGAGCATCGTCCGGAAGAATTAATCAATTATCCATTTAGTTACTTTTTCAAACATTTTATTCGTGCTGTGTCTTCCTCATAGGCAAGTACCTCGTAATGTCTGCCGCAACGTTCAAAAGCATGAACTTTTAGTTCTTCCGCGGTTCTGGCTTTGACATATAATTCAGGCAGTTTAGTCTCACAAGCTCCCGCAAGAAACATCATTAAAATCAAAAAGAGATACTTGAAATGATTCATTGTCATCATTTGTTATTTCAGTGAATCTGGCTTAAGGGTTACAATTTCAACTTTCCTGCCTACAGAAAGACTAATGCGTTGTTCATTTTATGGTAGCAATTTACGATTTCAAGATTGACTTTTATTATCCGTACAAGTTTCATGGTGCCCATCTGTTTTTGCTGATTAAATCATAAGCAAGCCTGTCCCAGGCCAGCAAGAGTGCTTCCAGTTTATCAAAATATGAGTCGTCCGCGTCCGTGTGCAGTTTTCCGTACTCCATGCGCTGGTTAAGAGAGTGTTTGAGATAACCGCGGTCAGTGATTATTCCTACCAATGATCCTTCCCTTACAAGAGCAAAAGATTCTTTTTTGCTCATCAAACTTGTACCAAGTCCGGAGTATTCTGCATCTAATCCCATCAACTCAATAAAAGTAGGCATTAAATCCAGTTGGGAAGAAACCGTCTCAATTTCTTTTGATTTGAAAATTTCAGGGGCAAAAAAAATCAACGGGATTCTGAATCTTTGCAAAAAATCGCCATTCTGGAAATGAGCCAGAACATGATCTGCAGTAACCACAAATATTGTTTTTTTGAACCATACCTCTTTTCGTGCTTTGGAGATAAACTCACCAATTGCCCAGTCAGTGTAATGGAGTGAATTAAGATAACCGCTTTCTCCTGTTGCATGATGTGGATGACGATTGAAAGGAGCCTTCAGTTTTGGGAAGGGAGTGTGATCCGTATTGAGACTGATGAAAGCGAGGAATTGAGTATCATAATTATTTATTTTTTCCAAACTGAACATCAGTGTTTCATAATCCCAGCCCAGGCTTCTATCTTTCTCTTCCGGATGGTAATCAAGCAGCAGCGGTATATCTTCTTTGCCATAATATTCACGAAAACCTGTGGAGCCTGCAATTTCCCGGAACAGGAATGATTCACGCAGTGTGCTGTTAACAAATATTGTAGATATTCCATTTTGTTCCGCAAGAGAGGCAATTTTTGAATAATTTGCTGAAAGATGACTAATTGCCGGAAGACCCAATATTGAAGGTAATCCTGCCAGCACAGACTGTACCCCTTCAATACTGCGTTGACCATGAGAATAAAATTGATTGAACTTCCAGCCTTCCGTACTCATTCTATCTAAATTCGGTGTGATTTTATATTTATTGCCGCTAAAACTGTCTACATATCTAGGCGTAAGACTTTCAACTAACAGAACAACCAAATTGTAATGTTGTCCTGAATCAGGTTTATTTTTTTTAGCCAGAGGATATTGTTTTTTCCAAAAATCATCAGGTAAATTCAAAGTCTTTATTATTTGTTCTTTTGAAATTATCTTGCGTGCTACAGGTGCAGACAGGCTGGATTGAGCAGCAGAAAATACTCCGTTAAGTACCAGGTTCCCAAAACTGCTGTTTCCGGAAGAATAAGCATGAACAATTGCCAGTGGTTTCATTCCAATCCCTCCTCTACCTGCAATTATCACGAAGAAAAAAAAGAGAATGAATTTAATCCAATGCCGACTTACAGGCCGTATTGGAATCATTACAAGCCTGATCCAGTAATAGAATCCCAAAATTGCAAGCACCAGCCAGACAGCAAAATATCCTGGATTTGCGGCAACTTCCTTGAACAGGTAACTGATATCTTTCCATAAAAATAACAGCTCATTTGTAAAATGACGTTTCACATATCCAAAATAAACAATATCTATAATTAAAAGAGTGCTTTGTGCTGCAATCAAAAAAAAGACTAACAGTGATAACATAAATTGCCACCACTGATGATTACTCCAGGGAACAGGTAGGGCCATTAATAGCAAAGGTATGCCTAAAATCACAGCTAATGATGCAAGGTCAAAACGAAGCCCGTGAAAAAAGCCAAGTAATACATCTTCGAAAGTCAGTGAACTGAAGTAATCCTGATGAACGAGCAATATCCCAATACGCGCCAGCATGAAAACAAAAAGACCGATCCCGAGATAAGCAAATATTTTTTGAAATATACTCATTTTAGATTGATTGATGATATCGGTGATGTTTTTTACTGCAGATTCAGGATAATTATATTACCACATAATTTTTCCTCAATGTAGAGTCATTTAAGAATTGCGTTGACTGATTATCAATTTCAGGTTATGTTTAATGGTTAATTTTTTTCTAACCCATCCCATTGATGGAAAATAGTCATGTTACAAAACCAATTAGTCGCCAGCATTCGCAGAAACAAAGGGAAATCAGCGAATCATAAATTACGTCAAGCCGGCAAAATCCCAGCCACACTGTACGGACCTCGAGGGAATATTCTGCTTGAAATGGCAGAGGAATCAACCCGTCATATTCTGGAGAAAATGTCCGGCATGCATGAGCTTGTACCAATCACTGTCACCGATCCAGTCAATGATGAAGACTGGACCGCACAGGTTTTGCTAAGGGAAATTCAGAAGCATCCATACAAACACCAGCTTATACATCTTGATTTTTGGGAACTGCCTGAAACAAAATCTCAAGTCGTCCGTGTACCTATTCATGTTACAGGCGAACCAGCAGGAGTAAAAAGTGGCGGAGTTCTTCAAATGGTTGTCCGGGATATTCCTGTTAGTTGTCTTCCTGCAAATATACCATCAAAGCTTGTAGTCGATGTGTCACGACTTGAAATTGGGGATTCTATCAAGATTCAGGATGTTGAGTTGCCTGAAAAAGTTGAGCTGAGTGCAGAAGAGAATTATGCCATAATTTCAATTGTAGGACGTGCGAAAGAAGAGGAGGAAGAGGTAGAAGAACTTGAAGAAGAAGGAGAAGAAGGCGTAGATGAATCTTCTGAAGAAGATTCTGAAGATGAAGAAACAAAAGAGTGAGTGTAAATTTATAACGTCTCAAACAAAGAAGGTTGGTCATGAAACTGGTGGCCGGTCTGGGGAATCCAGGCAAGGAGTATGAATGTACGCCTCACAATGTTGGGTTTCAAGTTGTAGATTTACTCACAAAACATCTGGGAATATCAAAATTTCAGCAAAAGTTCCACAGCCAATTTTGCCGTACATCAATAAATGGAGAGTCGTGCCTTATAATCAAGCCTCTTACCTATATGAACAGGAGTGGTGAGGCTGTTGCTGAATTTGTAAATTATTTTAATATTCCTGCGGAAAATATTGTAATTATTTCCGATGATATCGACTTGCCACCAGGCAAAGTTCGATTTAGGGAAGAAGGCGGGCATGGAGGACATAACGGTTTGCGTTCTATCATCGAATCGTTAGGAAACAGCAATTTCCGCAGAATCAGATTTGGCATTGGAAGACCTGCAGATAAACAAGGCGTTGTTGGTCACGTCCTTGGCCGCTGGTCAAAGGCTGAAGAAAAACTAACCAGAAATGCTTTTGATATTGCTCTGATTGAGTTAATGAGGTTTTTGGAAACTTCTCAATTTCAGAACGTGTCTTTTTCAATTCCGGAACTTTCATAGATTAATGAAAAACAAAATTATTTCTAAGTTAGGTTTTTAATAAAGTTATGTCATTAGAAGTTGGTATTGTCGGTTTACCTAATGTAGGGAAGTCCACTCTATTCAGGGCATTGACTAAAGTTCAGGCGGAAGTAGCTAACTATCCCTTTTGTACAATTGACCCAAATTATGGAATAGTTAAGCTGAATGACTCCCGGGTAACCCGATTAACAGAACTTATTAATCCGGTACGTGTTGTCCCAGCGACACTAAAAGTGGTGGATATAGCAGGGCTTGTAAAAGGCGCCAGTAAGGGTGAAGGTTTAGGGAATCAGTTTTTGAGCTACATCAGAGAGGTAGACGCCATTGCGCATGTTGTACGATGTTTTGAAGGTCCAGGTGTAGTACATGTTGAAAGCAAACATGATCCTGTTGGAGATGTTCTTGTTATTCAGACTGAGCTGATTTTGTCAGATTTTGAACAGGTTGAAAGGAAAATCGAGAAATTAAAACAAAAGATGAAAGGCGATAGTGATGCAGCAGCAGTATTGCCTGTTTTTGAAAAGCTGCAGGAACATTTAGGAGAGGGCAAGCCAGCAATTAGCGCAAAATTAGATCCAGATGAGAAAGCATTTATAAATGAATTAAGTTTACTGACCATGAAGCCTTATCTGTATATTGCAAATGTCTCAGAAGATCAACTCGGAAAAACCAATATTTATGAGCAGCAGTTACGTGAATTTGCAGATCAGGAGAATATGGAAGTTATTCCAATCTGTGCTAAAGTTGAATCAGAACTCTCAGACATGGCTGATGAAGAGTCACACTATTTCATGGAAGAACTGGGTATTGACGGTACCGGAATAGATCAGCTTTCTCATTCAGGATACAGGATGCTTGAGCAGATAACTTATTTTACTGCAACTAAAAATGAAGTGAGAGCATGGGAAATCCGGAGAGGAGCAACTGCTCCGGAAGCTGCAGGAAAAATTCATACTGATTTTGAAAAAGGCTTCATCAGAGCCGAAGTCTTTCATTTTGACGACATTGACAGGCTGGAATCAGAGTCCTCTGTCAAGGAAGCTGGACGCTGGCGTCTTGAAGGACGAGATTACGTAGTGAAGGACGGTGACATTATGCTCTTTCGCTTCAACACATAAATAAATAATTAAAAACGCATTGGTACTTAAGATGTGTCTTTGCTGTTTCCTTGTTCACCGCGGTGGACTTATTGGTAAAATGCAATAATCCGAAAGGAAGTTAAATGAAAGGTTTTGAACTGGTATTTATTACAGATCCGTCTCTTAGTGATAAGGAGCTTGAATCCTTATTAAAAAATATTAAAATGAGCCTCAAAAAATCTGACGGGAAACTCATGCACAAATATGTATGGGGACGTCGCAGATTAGCTTATGAAATTGCGGGCAATGATTTTGGTGTTTATCACGCATGGTACTTCACAGGGAATGGAGAAACTGTAGATGAATTGCAAAGGCAATTTGGTTATTTAGATAATGTTTTGCGTCATCAAATTGTTAAGGCGGATGATCTTGATGCTGAGGCCGCATTCATGCAGAGCTTAATTCCACCTAAAGAAGAAAACGAGGTAAAAGAGGAAGTTCAGCAAGTAACGGAAGAAAGTGCTGATGCGGGAAAAGATGAGTCGGTAAATACAGAGAATGAAAAGTCCGAAAAAGCAGAAGAAACTCCCAAAGCTGAAATTGAAGCAGAAGTAAGCAAAGATATACCTGAAAGTATTGTTAAAGAAGAGAAAACTGAAACAATAGAATCCTGATTTCAAGTTATTCGCATCAACAATCTATTAGATACTCACTAACTTATACATAAAAAGTTAAATTCATGTTGAAAAAAAGAAGAAAACCTCATTTAAGAAGAAAACGTATACCCACAAGTATTTTATTACGCAGCAAAAAAAAGACTTGTCCTTTTAAAGAAGCAGGCATTGATCGTATTGATTACAAAGATGTAGAATTGCTGAAAGGTTATGTGACCCAAGGTGGAAAGATAATACCAAGCAGGATTTCGGGCGTATGTGCAGCTAATCAAAGGATGTTAAAAATTGCAGTTAGACGTGCACGTAATATAGCCCTGCTCTCTCCAATGAAGGGATATGTCCCGCAGCAATTAAAAATAGATCGAAGATATGCGGCAAAAACAATTACACATCCATCTCAAAGTAGTAAGGCTGAGATCAAGTCTGAAAATCAAGAAAGTAATGACATTCAACCTACGGAAATATCGTGAAAGTAATACTGACCAAAGATGTAGAAAATTTAGGATCTTTAGGAGACACAATTGAGGTAAAACCGGGCTACGGCCGCAATTATCTGATACCTCAGGGAGTCGCGCTACTGGCTAAAGGGAAAGCTTCAAAAGAAGTGCGTCACCGCCTGCAATATCTTGAGAAATTGCGTGAGGGTAAAATCGCCCTTGCACTTGAGCAAGCTGATAAGCTGAAAGCACTTAAACTGGAAGTAATTAGAAAAGCAGGTCCCAGTGGCAGGTTGTTTGGCTCAGTAACAAACCGGGATTTAAATCTCCTGCTTAAAGAAAATGATTTTGAATTCAATCGACGTTCAATCCAATTGAATTCACCTATTCGTGATATTGGCACTCATGAATTTAATGTGCGTATCCATTCAGAAGTTTCAGTAACATTGCAGGTTCAGGTATCAGCAGATACTGAGGATAATTCTGCTGAACAAGCAGCTGAAAGCCCAGCGACAGATCAAAATGTTGAGGCAACTCCGTTAGAAAATGATAAAACTGAAACTACTCAAAATAATGAGCAGGATTAAAGGCATTTGCTAATAAGACTCAGGAATAAGAAAATTAATTCCTTAGATTTTTGCATTGTTTCTGAAGATTTATTAGTAACATTTCCTGTTACCTAACCCATTATTCCTTATCTCCAAATCCGTAGTAACAATGCTTTCTTCAAAATCCAAATCTGAACAATTTTCTGTCACAGAACATTCAAAAAAATCACGTTCGCAGACAACAGATCTTGGAGAAATTCTGCCAAATGACAAGATGGCGGAGCAAGCTGTACTTGGAGCAATAATCATTCAGAATTCAATCCTGCCTCAGATACTTGATATCATCAATACCGATGATTTCTTCTCTCCTGCAAATCAATATATTTTTGAAGCCATGCAGGACATGGCTAAAGAAGAACCTCCCATTCCCATAGACGAGCTGACCCTCTTACGTCAACTTGAATCTAAACAGCAACTTGAACAAACCGGCGGTGTCGATTATTTGAACGAGTTGTCGCAGAAAACACCTGTTGCAGAAAATGCAGAGTTTTATGCATATATTGTAAGAGAAAAAGGACAATTGCGTGACATAATTCTCACAGCTCATGAAGTTGCAAAACGTGGACAAGAGGGTGGAACAGACAATATCTCAGAATTTATTGACGAGGCCACCGACCGTCTGCGTTCAATAGATGCACGAACCCGTCTGAGAAGATATTCACATCTCAAAGATGTTCTTGCCGCAAATTTTGAACTACTCGAAAAAATTTCTGAATCACCAGAAAATGTAACAGGTGTACCCACAGGTTTTACAGAATTGGATGAAATGACGCGTGGCCTGCAAAATGGTGATTTGATTATTATTGCTGCTCGTCCATCTATGGGCAAAACTGCTCTGGCAATTAATATGGCACTTTATGCTTCAGGACATGCTCAAATTCCATCTCTATTTTTCAGCCTGGAAATGCCAAAAGAACATATTGCCATGCGTCTTATATGCAGTGAAGCAAAAGTAAATAACAGCAAATTACTGATTGGCGACCTTAATCAGCATGACTGGGACAAACTGATGGAGGGAACTACGCGTATGATGGAAGCCCCATTGTTGATTGATGACCGTTCCGCAATTAATCCGAACTACGTAAGACAGGTAATTCGCCAGGCAAAAAATGAATATCCATCACTTGGGCTTGTAGTTGTTGATTATGTTCAACTGATGCAAAGTAATTTGAGGAATCCTTCACGGGAACAGGAAATAGCTGAAATTTCACGATCCATGAAAGCTATGGCCAAGGAGTTTTCACTGCCAATGGTTGTTCTTTCCCAGTTGAACCGCAGTCTGGAAAGACGTACAGAAAAACGTCCAATGATGTCTGATTTAAGAGAATCAGGAGCACTTGAGCAGGACGCAGACCTGATATTCTTTATTTATCGTGATGAAGTTTATAACGAAGATTCTGAGGACAAGGGAATTGCTGAAATTAGTATTGCAAAACATAGAAACGGTGCAATCGGTACCAAACGACTCGCTTTTATTGGCCAGTACACAAAATTTGCCAATTTGGCTTTGAGAACAAACAATTCCGTATCTTAGTTTACAATGATGAATAAGCTGTTTAATACAGAATTTTTTGGAATCACAGGTTTTCTACATATACTTCATGGAAAATTATATCCTTATTATAAATTTCCTATGTTCGAGTTTATTTACCGCGATAGTAAAACCATCCGTTAGTCCTTCCTGGAAAAAAATCTGATGCAAAACCTAGAAGAACTGCAACAGTACATATTCGGTCTGACTGATGAGTCTATTTTAACCGGACATACAGTAGTTGCTGCTCCGGGGTGCCTGCCTGCTCCATGTTTCCCTGATATTATCAGCAAAGTTTTGGGAATGGTAACTGAGCATGAATGGGATGACCTTTCCGACCGTGCGCAAAATTACCTCAAATGGATCACTGTAAAAGCAGAGTCCATTGACGCACTTGCCCCTCGTCCATTGGAGTCGACCACATGTGGATTTGAGTTGCTTGCAATTGATAGAGATTGTAACAGTTTTGGTGAAATTGTATTGCGTTCACAGGACTTAAATATTCCCTCTGTGCTGCTGCGATTTGCTTCTCTGATTGCAACTTTTCTGATGGTCCGGCTCCTGCGTCAACACATGGAACGAGATCAGGTAATTATGCCTTCACTTACTTTCACTCAAAACGTTGATGCCAACTATCTGAATTATCCGCGCACTTTGAAAACTCTGTTGGAATTATTCCCGGAATATCAGCAAATGTTTTATTTTGAAATCAATGAAGAAATAACTGAGGATTACCTGAAAACTATACGTGCGCTTGCTGAAGATTTGGGGATTAGACTGGCTCTGGATGATACTAATAAAATGGATACAAATGTCCACCATCAATTGCTTGATCTTGCAGACTGGATTAAGATTGACTTTCAAGAGACAGCATCGCTGGAGGAACAGCTGATGTCAGGAGACGGTGAAAAAATTATCATGCATTTTGAAGAATATGCTGATGGCGCACGTTCCCCGGTGATTGTTTTTGAGGGACTCACGGAATACTCACCATTGAAAGTTTTTCTTGAACAGCGCTGGAAACAAAGTAACACTGAACTTTATTTTCAAAGCCGTGAAAGGTCCCCTGTTCCACCTTGGAATAAATATTTTGGCTTAATTCAGAATTATCATGATGATAAGTATGGTCTCTTTTTTAAAGGCTTGATCAATGAGCAGTAACTCATTTTCTGACAAAAGTTTATGGTCAATTTCATTGTTTATTTTAGGAAGTTTTGGAACAATTTTTTTTGCCTCCTGTAATTCTTCTGAATCAACAACACAAAGCATCACGGGACCTTCAAACATTTCAGGAACTGTGTTTGAAGTACCATTGGAATTTGACGCGGGAGAAAACCCTCTCAGCATTGCTGAAGGTGATTTAAATGGAGACAACAAAAAAGACCTTGTTGTGGCAAGCTCCAGAAAGCAAAATGGATTAACCACTTCAGCAGATGGAACTCTGACTATCTTCAAGAATAGCTCTTCTACTAACAGCCGTTTCCCATTTGTTTCCAGCACAATTACTCCTTCAACGGCGGAATGGAGACAGGATATTATTTCAGTTGACTATTCCGGAGACAATTTGTCTGACTTAGTGGTTACACATACAGATGAGGATAAAATTAAATTTTTACTCAATGATGGCAGTACTAATTTTACTGATAACGGAAGTATCTCAGTAGGTGACGTACCACTGGATCTGATTGCCGGAGATTGGAACAGCGATAATCAAACTGATCTGGCTGTTGTAAATCGCGACAACAGCAGTGTTTCCATTCTTCAAAACAGTAGTGGAGTTTTTTCTGTTTCTCAGACTTTATCAGTAAAAGAACATCCTATCAGGATTTCAAGCGGAGACTGGGATGGAGATTCAGACAATGATCTGGCAGTATTATTAAGAGACAATACTCTTGTTCAAATTTGGTTAAACAGCGGATCAGGCACTTTCAGCGAACATACAAGGAATTATACAGTCGGAAGTTCACCTATAGATATGATTTCCGGTGACTGGAACTGTGATGGGAAACCTGACCTGGCTGTCAGCAATTCCGGTGACAATACCCTTTCGTTGATTTATGGGAAAGGAAATGGGAATTTTGATTCGGCTGTCTCAATTAGCTCCGGACGCGGTCCCGGAACAATGGCTGCAGCTGATTTTGATAATGACAGTAAAATGGATTTTATTGTTGGTCATCGATTCCTTGTCAGTACTCCAGGAGATTCACTATTGACAGGAGATTTTTCGTTAACACTCAGCGACAGTACTTCAAATACAGGCTATGCCTCTCCTACTTCCTTTGCCGCAACCCTTTCAAAGGATGGCGCCTCACCAGCAGATATAGTCATTCTTGATGCAGATAATGACTCAAAACTAGACCTTTTGATTACTCTGCCTGTAAGCAAAAAATTAGCAGTTCTTTTCGGAAAACAATATTCCGGAAATCTTTCCTGCCCCTGAACTTCAAAAATCAATTTGACGTAAGGAAGTAACAAAGATACACTCTTTACGTTATTACCCTGTAACTTGCTAAAAATACAAGAGGAATTCAACTATGAAATTGTTACTCAATAATTTAAATTTTGAGTAAGCTCAGGCTGAAATGACTTGGAACAATGTCCAATTCAATTTTTGACAAACAATATTAAATAATTTTTCCACAAGAGTAATTTATGCTGATTGCTGGGACATGGACAGCTTTATTGCTTTACATTATTAGCGGGATTTCTGGAATATATTTTTCAACCAGAGAAAAACCTTCAGAAAGCCTGCTTTTGAAATGGCTGGCAGTGGCAGCAATGCGTACTGCATGGTGCATTCATACTGTGACTTTGCTGGGATTGTTATGGTCAAAAGCTGTCTGGCCTGAAACTTTTGTGAGTGATATTCTCAATGTCTTAGCCTGGTGCAGTATGGTAGTTGTTCAGGCATTACCTGAGCGTTTACTAAGTTTAGTCAATCCTTTCATCATCCGTCTATTTGCAATTCTTCTTCTTGGATTATCTCTGATAATTTCCCAGAGACAAGTCATGCCCGATGTGATGGTTATTGAACAAACCTGGCTTTTTCAGGTTTTGCTTGGTACGCATATCATCATTCTTTTGGCAGGATATGTGATGCTTGGGGTGGCTTGTGTAGCCAGCATAATTTTTCTTTATCAGGAACACCATCTCAAAACAAAATTATTGACGTCAATTATGATTCGCTTTCCTGCACTTGGCACTCTGGATCGTATCAGCTGGCAAGGATCTCTCTGGGGCTTTCTGGCTTTGAGTATTGGCATTTTGCTTGGAATCATTATTAACAAAGGGGACACTACACTTTTAGCTGATATACGCTTTATCTCATCAATCAGTGCCTGGAGTATTTTCGGAATATTGCTGCTTCTTAGACAAATGAAAGCTCTAAAATCACTCTGGATTGCTATCTGGCCCATTGCCGGCTTTGTTTTGGCCTTAGTATCATTGGTCACAGAACTTTTACGCATCAAACAATAAGTGTTGCCATAAATTTATTTTTTGAATCAAAAGAATGCAGACAATTCAGCCTCAGATTAGAAACCTGAAGAGATTTAAACAAATTTCCAGCGAAAATTTTTTGTTGGAAAATGCTAATAATTTAAAACAGTTACAAGAGGCAGTTAGAAGAAATTTGGGTAGTTCACTGCCTTTCTTATCTCAAATAGCAAACCACATGGTAAAACGAGGTAATAATCAGACTCGTGCCTTGGTTCTTCTCCAATCGGCCAGTCTTTTTAATAAACCAGATCAAGCTATTTTTGACATAGGCAGTACTTTGGAATATTTAAATACCGCGTCCGCATTGCATCAGCATATAAAAAATCCTGAGAATGCCAGACGTCGTCAGCAGTATGCCAAAGAAGTCTGGGGTAATGAAGTAAGCGTTTTATTAGGCGATTATCTGTTATCAATCTCATTTCAAGTCTTAACACAATTAGGAAATCTGGATGTGTTAGAGTGCATTTCTTTGGCTACACAAAATATCTCGCATGCTCAGGTTCTGGAAATATCTGAACATCCTCTGACTGCAACTCCAAATCACTGGCGCAGTGTTACAATTGGGAAAAAAGCAGGACTGTTTGGTGCAGGTGCACAAAGTGCTGCTTATTGGGGGAATTCCACAAAATCAACTGCTTTGACATTATTTGCATTTGGTGAGCATGTGGGTATGGCAACTAAATTGAAATCCGATATGAAAGTCATTGCCGATGAAAAACTGATAAAGCAGAAAATAACAAAACATGAATTGTGGTCGCCACTTTGTTTTTTGCTTTATGAATGTGTGCCAGAGAATGAACGGAGCGAATTTTTATATAAATTGAAAAATCAATCTGATAATCCTGAACTGATCACAGAAATAGTCCATCTTCTGAAAAAATATGATGTTTCTGACATTCTTAAATACGAAGCAGAACTGGAACTGAAACAGGCAAAAGAATGTCTTTTAAAGCTGGAAATGGACACGGCACCTCTTCAACCTCTTACTAAATTTTCCGTTATTTAACATGTCGGACTCATTATTAATCAATATTGAATATTCTATTGCTGAAATAGAAATCAACCGCCCTGACCAAGCAAATGCATTGGATGAAGAATTATGGTTTAGGATTGGTGAGTGTTTCAGTGAAATAGATGAAAACGATTCTGTAAGGGTTTGTATTCTGAGTGGCGCTGGCAAAAACTTTTGTTCCGGAATAGATCTCAATTTTTTGCAGAATCTTTTGCAGGAAATTAGCTCTTATGACTGTGAAGGTAGAAAGAGTGAATACTTAAGACGCAAACTTTTGAAAATGCAGGTAGCATTCACACAAATTGAACGCTGCAGAAAACCAGTTATTTCTGCAATTCACGGAAGTTGTATTGGAGGAGGAGTTGATTTAATAAGTGCTTGTGATATCCGTAATTGTACCAAAAACACGATTTTTCAAATTAAGGAAATTGATCTTGGCATCACTGCTGATGTAGGCACATTACAACGTCTACCACACCTGATGCCTCAGGGAGTTGTCCGGGAATTAGCTTACACTGGCAGGAAGTTTTCCGGAGAAGAAGCACAAGACTTAGGTTTGGTCAACAACTGTTATGATGACAAGAAAACCATGATGACTGAAGTCAGGAAGACTGCTGAGCAAATTGCAAGCAAATCACCTTTAGCAATACGTGGTGTGAAGGAAATGCTTTTGTATTCCCGGGATCATTCTGTCTCCTCCGGACTTAATTATGTGGCAACCTGGAACTCAGCAATGCTTTTGTCATCTGATCTTGAAGAATCAAAAATGGCTATGCTGCAAAAAAGAACTCCGGAATACAAGGATTGACAAACTCACATTTTCTGTCTCCGCAGCGAATATAATTACTTGCAAATTAAAACATTATTTCAGGAGGAAAGAATAATTAAATCAGTCATTAATACTAAACAAATTTAATATGATCCCCCGCCTCAGTTTAACTGACAGGATTCCTCAGGTTGTGCAAAGTTTTCTTGCAGAATTGCGTCAAAGTAAATTTTCCGGAAACATAAATCATGATTATGCTACTCGAATTGTTACTGCAACGGACAACAGCATATATCAGGTTTTGCCACAAGCAGTTGTATATCCAAAAAACACAAAAGACATACAAACTGTACTTGTTATTGCGGATAAAAAAAAGTTTCGAAATAACATCAAAATCACCGCACGCGGTGGAGGTACAGGCACAAATGGACAATCGCTGACGGGAGGAATTGTGCTGGATTGTTCACGTTTTATGAATCGGATTCTTGAAACGAACCTCAAGGAAGGATGGGTAAGAGTTGAACCGGGAGTTGTCCTTGATCAGTTGAACAAACATCTTGCGCCTCACAAAGTTTTTTTTGCTCCTGATTTATCCCCCAGCAATAGAGCAACATTAGGAGGCATGGTTAACACCGATGCTTGTGGAAAAGGTTCACGCATTTATGGGCGTACTAGCGACCATGTTTTGGAGTTGTCCTGTGTTTTATCCAGCAGTGAAGTTATGCAGGCCATACCGCTTGATCCTGTAGTTTTGAGTGAGCGCAAAAAACAACCAGGAATTGAAGGTGACATATATAAAGTCGTGGATAAAATAGTTTCTGAAAAAGCAAATCTGATTGAAGACATTTTTCCTAAAATGAACCGCTTCATGACAGGATATAACCTTGCCAAAGTGTATGGAAATTCGGATAAAAAATTCAATCTCAACTATTTGCTTTGCGGCTCAGAAGGAACATTAGCAATTGTCAACGAGGCAAAACTGCGTCTGACTCCGCTTCCGAAACATAAGCATTTGCTTGTTGTAAAATATGAGAATTTTGATGACGCACTTAGTGACGCAGAAATACTGGTTGAGTCTGATCCTTCAGCAATTGAGACAATTGACGAAAATATTCTCAGTCTGGCTAAAAGTGATGAAATATATATAAAAATCAAAGCATTCATTGCTGATGAAACTAATAAGTCCGGAACCAAAATAAGACCTACAAGAACAATCAACCTGATAGAATTCAGCGGTAATAACAAAAGTAATCTGGAGAAACGAATTGCTTCACTGTGCAAAATCATTGACCGCGGTAAAAATGAGTCCGGGAAAGCAACAGGTTATTACAAAACAACTGACCCGCAGGAAATAATTGATCTTTGGAATTTGCGCAAAAAAGGTGTGGGGCTTTTAGGGAAAACTCAGGGGGAACGTAAACCTTTACCATTTGTGGAAGATACTGCGGTTCCTGTGAAAAACCTTGCAAAATATATTAGCGAGTTCAGGAAATTACTTGAAACATTTGGCCTCGAGTATGCCATGTTTGGTCATGTTGATGTAGGATGTTTACATGTACGACCGGCTTTGGACTTAAAAAACCCTGAAGAGGAACCATGGATCAGGGAACTCTCAGATAAAGTTGTTGAGTTAGTAAAAAAATATGAAGGTGTAATGTGGGGTGAGCACGGGCGTGGTTACCGAAGTGAATACACTGAAGAATTTTTTGGTGAAGAGTTGCATCAGGATTTACGACACATTAAAGAAGCCTTTGATCCAAATAATCGACTTAATCCAGGAAAAATAGTTACTCCATTCTCACTCAAAGAGCAGGTTGTCCCTCTTGAAGGACCGTTGCGCGGACAACATGATCGCCAGATAAATCAGGATTACCTTGAAGAATATCAGACTGCTATAAACTGCAACGGTAATGCTGCATGTTTCGACTACTCACCGGACAATGTGATGTGCCCGTCTTCAATAATTACTCGTGATCGCATTCATTCTCCGCAAGGAAGAGCGGCTTTGATGCGTGAGTGGCTGAGACTGCTTTCATTGAACCAGTCAGAAGTTCTTCCTGAATTTAAGACAGTAGATTCTCTGCGAAACATAATCAATAAAGTTTCTAATACATTGCGCAAAAAGCAGGGAGAGTATGATTTTTCACATGAAGTTTATGATTCAATGTCCGGATGCTTAGTTTGTAAAGCATGTGTTACACAGTGTCCGGTGCAGGTGAATGTTCCGGAATTTCGTTCAAAATTTCTTGAACTTTATCATTCCCTTTATTTTCGTCCACTCAAAGATTATTTGGTAGGATCAACCGAAAGCCTGGGCCGTTTATTTTCTCAAATGCCATGGCTGGCAAATTCAATTTTAGGCAGCCATATATTCCGGAATTTACTAAAAAATCAGATTGGATTAAGGGATTTTCCAGAATACAGTCCGGAATCTGTCAGAAAGCATCTGCTGAATTATGATGCAAAAGCATTTAATACAGATGAACTGTATACCCTTTCAGCGGAAGAATCAAAACGCAGTGTAATCCTTCTGCAGGATGCATTTACCTCATTTTATGAATCACAGATTGTGATGGAATTTTATCGACTGTTAAGGAGAATGAATTTCACTGTATATGTAGCACCGTTTCATCCCAACGGTAAACCATTGCATGTAAAAGGATTCTTAAAAAAATTCAGAAATGTTGCTGAGAGAAATACAAAATGGCTTTCACATGTTGGAGGAACAGGAATTCCAATAGTGGGACTTGATCCCAGTATAGTGTTAACTTATCGTGATGAATATTTGACAATCCTGGGAGAAAAAGAATTGCCATTTAAAGTGATGCTGCCACAGGAATTTTTAATTATGAATAGTGAAAAATGCAGAACCCATGCAGTTTCTACAGGACATAAAACAATAAAATATCAGTTATTTGGACATTGCACTGAAAAAACAACCGCACTTCGTTCACAGGAACTTTGGCAGGATGTTTTTAGAGAGTTTGGCTTAAGTTTGCAATTAATTCCTGCAGGATGCTGCGGAATGGCTGGAACTTACGGACATGAAACCGAACATTTTGAAAAGTCCCAGGGGATATACAATTTAAGCTGGAAAGAAAAAATTCCTGAAGATCCAATTGATAGGCAAAACATTTTGGCAAGCGGATTTTCCTGCCGCAGTCAGATAAAACGTATTGAAGGGTTTCGCCCGCTTCATCCAGTTCAGGCCTTGTTAAGAGAAATAAATACGGCTGAAGTACTGGATTCTTAACTAATTGAATTTAAATCGTTCGTAAATGTTCTATGGAAGAAATATCTTTTGAGGATTTCACACGTGTTGAAATTCGTACAGGAACAATTCTGGACGCAACTCTCAATACAAAGGCCAGACAGCCAGCATATACATTGACAATAGATTTTGGCCCACTGGGGATAAAAACCAGCTCAGCACAGATTACCAAAAACTATCATCCGGAAAATCTAATTGGAATGCAAATTTCCGCAGTAGTAAATTTCCCTGTCAAACGAATTGCCGGAATCAAGTCTGAGGTTCTGGTACTTGGAGCTTATTCTGAAGAAAAAGAAGTTGTGTTACTGACACTGACTGATTCAGTGGAAGACGGCTCACTTGTGGGATGATAGATTTCTTCTCCAGATTTTGATTCAGAATGAATCTTACTTATCATTTTGTCATTTTCAGACCATGATTCATTCAGGAATTTCCTTACTGCTAAAGCACCTCCTTTACCCCTGATTGTCTCAAGGGATGGCATTCCTTTTTCACCAAGTTTAAAGGTCTCTAACCTCATTACAATTCTGGGAATTCTACCCAGTAAAAAATCTGTTAATGTTGGAGAAGCAATACCAGGATAAATCAGTGAGACAATAAGGATATTTGTTAATTCATCACCAATGATGCCCAATACTGTGTGTATTCCTCCAGCACGTGGCTTTAACATATTATTGAAAGGTGAGTTTGTTCTGCTATGTTTTTCTGGAGTAAAGCGTGTTCCTTCAGCATAAATAAGCAAGCTTACAGGTTGTCCTCGCAATTTTTCACATGAACGCTTAGTTGTTTCCAGATCTTTACCACGTAATTCAGGAAGTTTATTTAAAGTTACTTTGGAATATCTTTTCATTGAAGGAAATTCCAATGCCCATAATCCTAGTCCCAGGAATGGAACCCAAATTAACTCCTGTTTGATAAAGAAACGTAAAAATGGGATTTGCCTGAAAAATAAGCGCTGCAGGGCTGGAATGTCGAGTAAAGAAAGATGATTGCTGATAACTAAATATGAGCCTTTCATACTCAAGTTTTCTAATCCTTGAATGTCCCATACCGGGTTATAAAACACTTTCATAATAAAATTATTGACCAGAACATACCCATTAGAAATCCAGTACGAAATTCCTCCTAAAAGGCGATGCCATTCCGGTCTCGGTAATACAAATTTGATGAAACCGCATAAACTGACCAGGGTTCCATGGAATATTGTATTAAGTGACAAGAAGAAAAGAAAAAGCGGAATCCTGATTATGTTTTTCAGCAAAAGAGCCATTTGAAAATTATATATTTATTGTGTTTCAGCCTGTTCTCAGCAATTTAATTTTTATTGCTAGAGTGGGTTGATGTTGACAGAGATTGCGGTTTAAATCAAGCCGATGAAATACAAATGAGGTTATCAACATTAGTTCAATTTGCTTGCATATCGCATTATATCTGACATTCCCATAGGTGGGAACAGCCAGTAATCAGGAAGATATCCTGAAGTTGAAACAGGCTTACCCAGGTGGTTCAAGTGCAATCTGTTTCCAAAAGATAGCATGATATGAGAATGCTTTAGTTGAAAAATTGGTCCGGAAGTGTTTTTGGGGAATGGTCCTGTATTTGTGCCGATTAAAGTTCCATCCGGAATCTGTTTTGTCAAAGCAGCCAAAAATTGACAGCCGTTTCCACAATACTTGTTGGTAATTACTATCAGACGAGTATTCCATTTTGGGGCATCTTTATTTCCATTGAAAATGAATTTGGTTTCCACCCATTTTTGATCAATCTCTTTTTTCATGAAATGATCAATAAGAACACGCAGCTGCTGACTCTTTTGTTCAAGTTGATCTTGTCCGACTAACAGACGTGATGAGCTTCGATTTAAATTCCATTGAACACGGTTCAGCAAACCTTTCAAAATTTGTGGTGTCTGCCGTTCCTGAAGAATTACATTTTTCCAGTGACTGCTTGTGTATTCCTTGAGCCACTTCTCAATAAATGAAAAACTTCCATTACTGTTACCTCTTACATCAATGATAAGTATTTGTGATTTACGTAATTTTCTTGCCAGTTTGTAAAACTTCTTTACAGATGTTTCTTTGGATTTACCATCTCTGTACCATCGTAAATATGGTATCCGCCCATCTACGTATTCATAAATAGGCGTTTCAGGGGAATTCAGTACTGATTCAGAAATTATAAGCGGGAGTAAGGTTTCATGCCTTACGCCGGCCTCACTTTCAAATGTGCAATTGAGTGGCTTCAACTGGTGATTCGCTTGTTGTCCTAATATAAATAACAATTCTGACTGCCTCTGAGGCAGTATAGGAAAGAATACCTCTCGGGAATTTGAACAGCCAATGAACCGGTGATTGGCAATTTTTTTAGGGTGATGATGACTGGGTAAAACACGGAAGTGCTGCTTCTGTTGTGCCAATCTGATACCGGTATAAAATGCTACTTTTGGCTCAATACGCTGAAAATAATGTCTTTTTTTTAATAACAGATTCGCCTGGATATTGGAATCTTCTGTAAATTCCAAAGCTTTTATCAGTTGCTTTTGAAAATGATGTGTGAGAATTGGGTTAACATCCTTTAAAAAATATCTCTCAAGGTTTCGGAAAACGGAATGCCATCTGATCCCAATCTGTTCAAGAATGGGATAACGAATATAGTTATCCCGTAACAAACGCTCTGCCTGTGTCAAATCTTCCCTGATCTGCTTGTTTGAAAGAAAAATTGGACCGTTTCCGGATAAGTCCAGTGATTGTATTGACTCAGTTCCAAGGCATAATTTGGCAGAAAGTAGTGCAAACAGCACAGAAAAAAGACATACACTGGTATATATGCGTAATTTCGAGATTCTGGGAAATATCCTCTTTTTAATTTCGTAGATCATTATTTTACAGTGATTTGTTTTTTTTACTTCGCTTAAAGCTTATAAACAGGTCCATCCATTCATCGAAATCAAGCGATTCAGGCCGGCGCAGACCATATTTCTCACGAAGAATGTCATTACAGTTTTGATACCATTCCGGAAAGTGCATGCGAATTCCATTTATCAAGGTTTTACGGCGTTGTTGAAACAAAAGATGGCTCCATTTGAGAAATCGTTTTTCCTCTTCTAAAGTAAGGCTCGAATTTCGAGGTATAAGATGGATTACACATGAATCAACCTTCGGTGCAGGAAAAAAACAATCCGGAGGAATTATTTTTACAATTTTCTTTTCAAATCCAAGTGTACCTACCAGAGACAGTGGACCATAAGTTTTACCAGATTCAGGTGTTGCACATATTCGTTCTGCCACTTCCAACTGAACCATGATAGTTAAAGACTGCCACGTATTTCTAACCGGAAGCAATTTCAACAATAATGGTGTGGCGATATTGAAGGGTAAATTTGCAACTAGTTTTGCAGGATGATGCATCAATTCAGCCAAATTATTCGGATCCATTTCCATCACATCCATCTCAAGCAATGTGAAATTTTCCTCTTTCTCAAACTTTTGCCTTAATTTCAAACAAAGTTTCGGATCAATTTCTATGGCTGTTACAAAAGCATCCTGATTCAGCAATATTTGGGTAAGCTTTCCGTATCCCGGACCAATTTCCAGTGTGGAGTCTCCTTTTTGAACATTTGCTGCCTGAACAATTGAATCAGCTACGCTTTGGTGTTTAAGAAAATTTTGTCCCCACTTTTTTTTTGCCATCAGATTTTTGCTTTGATAACCATTGTTCCAGGAAGAGGAAAAGTTTATTTACAATTTGTTCGATTCAATTAATTACATTATTAAGATTGACAAATTTACCTCAAAAGCAGTCTTGTATAAAAGCCAATTATTGAATGAAACAAATTATTTAAAAAAATTATTGACTTAATTTTCAAATTGAAATATGCTCCAAGGTGTTCAAAAAATAAATCTCTAATAATCTCCGATTCACCAGAACCTAAAGTATCAACCATGGTTAGGTGAACGACAGGGTAGACAGGGAAACCGGTCTGCCTCCCGGCTTTGGAAAGGAGACTCTTCATGATTGACCATCACGGTCGTAATATTAATAAACTCCGGATTTCTCTGAGTGAAGTTTGCAACATGGCTTGCACTTATTGTGTAACCAGCCTGAGCGATCACAAACGTTCCCCTGATGAATTGAATGCCGATCAAATGCTGTATCTAATCCGGATTCTCAAAGAATATTCCGGAATAGAGAAAGTGCGTCTGACTGGTGGAGAGCCTCTAATGCATCCGAAGGCAGTTCAGGTTATTTCTGGAATACGTGATATGGGACTCACAAACATCGGCATGACTTCGAATGGGCAGTTGCTGGCCAGAAAGGCTGAAGCTCTTGCTGAAGCAGGTCTTAAAAGCGTCAACATTAGTCTTGATTCACTTGATCCTGAAAAATTTAAACGTTTTGGGAGAGTCGGGAAACTTCATAAAACACTGGAAGGTATTGAAGCATGTTTAATAAATGATATGCGCGTCAAAATCAACATGGTGGTAATAAAAGGGGAGAACGATGATGAGATTGTTAAAATGCTTGAATATGGTGTAACCCGTGGAGTTGAAGTACGCTACCTGGAACTAATGGGAATGGGACCACTCTACAAAAAAGATGATTTCAAACTAGTAGAAATGAGCGAAATTCTGGAGAAAATTTCTGAAAAATATTCTATACAGACTGTGTCTGCAGATTCCGATTCTACTTCACTTCGTTACTGGGTTCCGGGAGGATACTTTGGCATTATTCCAAATAACAGCGCACCATTTTGTTCAACATGTTCCCGTCTGCGTCTGACTTCTGATGGCCAACTCATCGGCTGTCTGAGCAATCCCTCGCCTATCTCGATTCGTCATTTACTAAATCATCCTGATCCAGTGGTTCCTCTGCAAAAGCTTGTTAAAAAATCTGTTGCCTTCAAACAGGATGCAACATTCACAGGATCTTCCCTAGTCATGTCCCGCGTTGGTGGTTAATCCACATTTATCCTCTTCAGTAATACTTGCATTTTATTCCTGCTTTCTGTAAAAGGTTCAGTTATACTTTAGTGCATTACTAAAGATACTATTCTAATTGTTTTCCCCAAATATCACTTGAGACATTAAATATGCGCACATTATTTCTGCAATCTACTGCTGTGATACTTGCTATTAATGCGGTTTCATATTTTTACCTTCCGGAAGTTCTTTGGTCATTAGTAATTTTCGGCCCCCTTATTTTACTGGGACTGAGTGACATTTCACAAAAAACGCACTCCATATTGAGAAATTACCCTGTACTGGGGCATATGCGATTTTTACTGGAGGAGATTCGACCGGAAATTTATCAGTATTTTGTGGAATCAGACACCAGTGGCCGGCCATTCAATCGTGAACAGCGCAGCGTGGTATATGAACGCGCTAAAAATGTACGTGATACAATACCTTTCGGTACAGTTGAGAATGTTTATGAAACAGGCTACGAATGGGTTAATCATTCCTTAAGCCCGAAGAAAATGGACCACTCGGATGTTCGGATAACTATTGGAGGACCAGATTGTACTCAACCATATTCAGCCAGCCTGCTTAATATCTCTGCTATGAGTTATGGAGCTCTTAGCAAAAACGCTGTGATTGCACTCAATCAAGGAGCAAAAATGGGTGGTTTTGCTCACAATACCGGAGAAGGAGGACTCAGCCCTCATCATCTTCAGGGAGGAGACTTGATCTGGCAGGTGGGAACCGGATATTTTGGTTGCCGCGACAAAGATGGTAATTTTAATCCGGATACCTTCATAGAGCGTGCGACAAAAGAACAAGTCAAAATGATTGAAATTAAACTCTCACAAGGGGCTAAACCTGGTCATGGTGGAATACTTCCTGCGGCAAAACTGACTCAAGAAATCGCAAATATACGTGATGTGCCGATGGGAAAAGATGTTAACTCTCCTCCCGGTCATACGGCCTTCTCAAATCCTTTGGAAATGATGGAATTCGTCAAACAGCTGCGAGAATTAAGTGGCGGTAAACCAATCGGTTTTAAGCTGTGCGTAGGTAAAAGAAGAGAGTTCATTTCAATTTGTAAAGCAATGCACGAAACCGGAATTACTCCCGATTTTGTGAATGTGGACGGAGGCGAAGGAGGTACCGGAGCGGCACCAATGGAATTTTCAAATCATATCGGAACTCCTCTTGTTGAGGGGTTAATTTTTGTGCATAACGTTTTGGTAGGATTTGATTTAAGAAAAAAAATTAAAATAATAAGTGGTGGAAAAATGACGTCAGGATTTGGACTGGTCAAGAGGCTAGCTTTAGGTGCAGATCTTTGTAATTCAGCGCGAGGAATGATGATGGCGCTGGGATGCATTCAAGCACGAAAATGTAACTCGAATGATTGTCCTGTAGGTGTAACAACGCAAAATCCAAAATTAACCTGGGCTCTTGTAACGGAAGAAAAAAGCAAGAGAGTTTATAATTTCCACCACAATACTGTAAAAAGCGCCTGTGAAATTATGGGGGCAATGGGCCTGGAAAATACAGAAGATTTAAAGCCGTGGCATTTGATGCGGCGGATTGAAGCTTATGAAATCAGAAATTTTTCCGAAATTTATGAGTTTATTCAAGAAGGTTCATTACTGAAAGATACTAAACCAGGCAGCTATGCCCGTGCTTGTGACGCGGCACGATCTGACAGTTTTACGGAGACAAGTTAAGTACTTGCTTTAATTTAAGTGTAGGTTCTTTTCTTACAGAATAATGCTATGAAATAAGAGGAACTGTTTACAAAACCGGTTTTTATAATAACTGAGACAAACTATTTTTTTCATTTTGTTCTCTATCATGGCATTATTAACCGATGTGAATAAAAGTTCAATAAAAAGAGAATTGTGTGTTTTATTAAGGTTATAGTATTTTCCCAAATCATATATATTTGAAATGTTTTGTTTAGATATCTCAATACACCACCAAAAACCAATAATCATCAATAATCCATGAAAGCATCGGATTTATTTATCAAAGCACTGGAAGAAGAAGGCGTTCAACATATTTTTGGCATTCCCGGAGAAGAAAATCTTGATTTTCTCAATTCATTAAAAGGTTCATCTATAAAGTTAATATTAACTCGCCATGAACAGGCAGCCGGATTCATGGCGTCCACTTATGGCCGTTTAACAGGGAAGTCCGGAGTATGCTTATCCACATTAGGACCAGGTGCCACAAACCTGGTTACTGCTGCGGCATATGCCCAGCTTGCAGCTATGCCGATGGTAATGATCACCGGTCAAAAACCTGTGAAATACAGTAAACAGGGCAAATTCCAGATTGTTGATATTGTTGAGATGATGCGCCCATTGACCAAATACACAGAAACTATAGTCAGTGGCAATAACATACCGCCGCTGGTCAGGGAAGCTTTCAGGATTTCACAGGAAGAACGTCCCGGAGCAGCACATTTGGAATTGCCGGAAGATGTTGCAGGAGAAGAAGCCTCTGCCATGCCATTACCTCGCAGTCGGGCACGCAGGCCTGTTGCTGAAGAAAAGGCGATCAAGCAGGCAGTTGAAATGATTGAAAACGCGAAAAATCCTTTGCTGCTGACAGGTGCTGGGTCAAACCGGAAGATGCCTGCGCGGATGTTAAGGGCTTTTGTGGATAAAACCAAAATGCCTTTCATCAGCACTCAAATGGGAAAGGGAGTACTTGATGAACGTGATCCTTTGTTTTTGGGAAATGCGGCGCTTTCTGCTAATGATTTTTTACATCGAGCAATCGAAAAAGCTGATTTGATTATCAATGTTGGACACGATGACATTGAAAAACCTCCGTTTTTTATGGAACAGGATTCTTTTGAGGTGATTCATATCAATTTCTCATCCGCGGAAGTTGATCCGGTTTATTTTCCACAACTTGAAGTTATAGGTGATATAGCAAATAGCATCTGGCAAATAAAAGAACGGATAATGCCTCAGAATATTTGGGATTTTTCTTATTCAATGAAGGTCAAAAAAGCAGTTGAATCACATCTACTGGAAGGAGCAGACGATCCCCGCTTTCCCATGTTACCGCAGAGATTAGTTGCAGATGTCCGAAAGGCCATGCCTCCCAACGGAATTATTGCGCTTGATAATGGTGTATACAAAATCTGGTTTGCGCGTAATTACAAAGCTTATGAGTCAAACACCGTTTTACTGGACAATGCCCTGGCCACTATGGGCGCGGGTCTTCCTTCAGCCATGGGAGCACACATGGTTTACCCCGAGCGGAAGGTAATGGCTATTTGCGGAGACGGTGGTTTTATGATGAACGCGCAGGAACTGGAAACAGCTGTTCGTCTCAAGATGAATCTGATCTGCCTGATTCTCAGGGACGACTCTTATGGCATGATACGCTGGAAACAGGCAAATATGGGATTTGAAGATTTTGGTCTGGAATTTGGCAATCCGGATTTTGTCAAGTTTGCTGAATGCCATGGAGCAAAGGGATATCGTGTGAATAAAACAGAGGATTTTGTGCCGCTTCTGGAAAAATGCAATAATACACCAGGTGTTCATGTGATTGAACTTCCAGTTGATTATTCTGAAAACGATCATATTTTGAATCATGAAATAAAGGAACGAAGTCAAAAAATCTAACTTTTTAATAGATATATCATATAGTGGAAAAATTTGACCTGTGTGTAATCGGAGGAGGACCATCCGGTTATGCTGCCGCGATGCGTGCAGTTGATTTTGATAAAACTGTATTGCTTGTTGAACGTGACCGTCTGGGTGGGGCGGGGATATACGACGGAGCGCTGTCTTCAAAAACGTTTTGGGAAATTTCAAAAGAATATGCCTCATTCAGTAAAAAGATGCGGCATTATGGTTTGACTGAACCAAATGTGCATTTTCATAATGTGCTTCAGGAAGTTAATGATGCAGTTTTTGAACGCTCAGATCAACTTAGCCAACACCTCCGGAGGGTAATTCAGCAACGTCCGGAACACTTCAGGTTCATCAAAGGCAGCGCCAGCTTACTCAGTGAAACTGAAATTGAGGTAAAAACTGATTCCGGAAACCATTCCGTATTTGCAGATAATATCATTATTGCCACAGGAAGCCGGCCCCGCAAACTTGACTCAATCCCATTCGATGAGAATGTGATTATGACCAGCGACGGTATAAGTTCGTTGAAAGAATTTCCTGAAAGTTTGGTGATACTTGGCGCTGGGGTTATCGGCTGCGAATTTGCCACCATCTTTTCCAACTTTGGAAAAACAAATGTTCACCTTATTTCCAAAGACGAACGTATTCTTCCCTTTGAAGACGCCGATCTGGCTAAGGCAATTGAAAGCAATTTGGAAGACAACGGAGTACTGATTCATCGCTTGTCAAAGCTAAATACAATGGAGATCATCGACGGACAAGTTGAATATGTGATTGAACATCCGGACGGGGAAAAAGATGTTTTTCACGCGGAAAAAGCATTGGTCTCTGTGGGACGTGTGCCAAATATAGAAAATACCGGTTTGCACGAAATTGGAGTTGAACTCAGTGACGCAGGTCATATTATTGATAATGACACTCAAACAAGTTTTCCCAACATTTATGCGGTTGGTGATATTACTGCAGATATTGCTCTGGTAAATGTTGGTGAATTGGAAGGGCGCCATGCTGTGGAAAAAATGTTTGGTGAACCCAGACGTCCTGTAATTTATGAAAATATCTCAACTATTATGTTCCTCAATCCTGAGGTAGCAGGAGTGGGAATGAATGAACAGCAGGCACAAAAAGCTGAGTTGAACTATCGTGTTGCCAGTTTTGATTTTCGCTGCATTCCACGGGCAGTAGCCATGCGTAATACTCAGGGATTTTTCAAAATCCTTGTCACAGATGATGATCAGATGAAAGTCCTGGGAATGCGCGCGGTTGGAGAACACGCATCAAGTGCGATTCAAGCTGTTGCTTTGCTTATTGCCACGAATAAAGGCATAGAAGAATTGGCTGAACTGATTCACCCGCATCCTTCAATAATTGAAGGCATACAGGAGTGTATTCGCGTGCTGTTAGGAAAGTCTATTTACAAACCTAATATTTTCCAGGATTATCTTCAGTATAGATGTTACAGAAATGGTCAGTTCATCTATTGAAAGGAGCCTGAAGCCCACAGACCATAATCTGAATTCTTTTCAAATCAAAAAGTTTTGGTAATGTAATACCAATCTCCCTACCTGCCTCTAAGAAATCCATTTTCAGAGTGTCTTATTTTGATAAAAAAGGAGGGTACCTGAATTTTATAAACTCGAACTTGCAGAAAATAAAAGCGTGATTGATTCACGCGTCATTGTTTTTGATTCTGTGAGTCCGGAATAAAGCCAGGCTTTACCGGTGCCGGAAGTATAAATTGCTCCAAACGTAAGTGATGAGGAAGAGGAATAGGAAGTGTAGCCAAAACTTAAACCATAAATATCAATGTAATCTGTCGGTCCTGTCGTTGATGAATCCGGAGTTGGCCTGTTGTCAAAGTTTGTGAACAATCCAAAACGCACCGCGTTTGTAGGATCAATATAATATTCCGTGCCTCCGGAATAATTAATTACATCAGCACGTCCTTTTTCCTGAGCCTGATAATAATCTAAATCAAAAGTGTAGAGTTGTGATGGTGTTGGGAAATATGCTGCGCCAAAAGCAATATGTAAAGGTAATTTGCGTTTTACCTCAGTCTTTGTGCTATTAAAGGTTGTAGTAAGGCTTGCCGTACCGGTGCTGTTATCTGTACTGTGATATGATACATCTCCCTGAAACGGTCCATTAAACAATATTGCCTGGTCCATTGCCACTCCCAAAGTGAGCAAATTGAATGGACTCCACTGAGCCCCAATTTTAGGTACCATCCCGTCTTCCCTCTGTTTTTTGCTTTCGTAAAAAAGCTCATAGCTTCCATTAGTACTTTCCAGAAAAGAATGCTGTTGTCGCATGAAACTCCTGTAATGGTAATAAAGAGTCAGTCCAATAGATAAATCCTCTCCCAGTCGCATTGCTGCCGAAGGTCCCATAAGGTATGTGATGTCCTCCGAATGCAGACTCAGATAAAACTTTTTTACTGAACTCAAAGGATTATCAAATACCAGATCCTGATGTTCTATAAAAGCGTCTGGCACTACATAAGAAAAACAGAAAGAATACGATTTGAACTTTTTTAGCACTCCAAAATAGTTTGGCAAAAGTGATTCACTATCACGAACCCAGTCCTTCGTTCCAATGGCCTCATAGTATATGGTCTTCATTTGGTGCATCACGTTACCACTTCCTGAAAGACTGTCTCCCACCGCGTAGGCGATTCCTCCCGGATTATAATAACATCCTGTACTGTCATCAGATACAGCAACGTAGCTACCTCCCATAGTTGCCGCACGCTCACCAATCAGCATATTTTTGTAGTGAGCATCATCAGCATGAAGCTGATATGCAAACGAGCAAACAAAAATTAATATACTAAAGCGCAGCCAAATATTGCTGAAATCTTTTTTCATTTTTCTTACCCTGAATTTTATCAATTTCATTTTTTACAATAAATTCCTGTAATAATTGATAACGCAAATCTATAGTCGGATGAGTCTTGGAAAGCACTTTTGCCTGTCCCTGTTCCAGGTGAGGTTTTAAAGATTTAAGATAATCAAGATAACTTTGTGCGTCATATCCGGTCGCAATCATCATTTCCATAGCTTTTTGATCAGCATCAGCTTCATCTTCTTTGGAAAGTCCTTCTTCCATCAGCATCTTAAAAGCAAGGTCATTTAGTCGCTCAAGTGCAATTTTGGCGGAAAGTGTTGCTCCACCTAAAATTTGTGCGATTCCTGAAGTCAGGGAACGGTCAGAGCTTTCAAGTTTTAGTTTTCGTACGATGTGTTTTTGATCAATGTGTGCCAGTTCGTGCGATAAAACCGCAGCAAGCTGGGCTTCATTACGCATAAGTTTCAAGGCACCCTTTGTGACAAAAATGTAGCCCCCTGGAGCAGCATAGGCATTGATATCTTCGGTATCAAGAATCCCAAAATAATATCTTAGTTCGGGACGTCCCAACTGTGCCGCAATACCAGTGCCGATTTGAGAGACATAGCTGACCATTTGTTTGTCTCTCAGGATTGGATATTTACCAAGGATTTTTGCCGCAACACCACGCCCAAAATCAATTTCTTTTTCTGTACCAGCTTCCTGATTTTTCCAGAAAATATGATGGGCACGCAGCCGATATTCCTGTGCTTCAGCTGAAGATACAAAGTCCAGGGAAACGATAAAAATGCTCAAAAACAGGCAGTTATAAAATTGCCTCATTTTTCCTTATTCTGTATATGCCAAAAATTGAACAGAGTTTTCTTCATCTGTGGGTTGTTTCTCCATCCACTCCAGCGCCAAATAATCTGTCTGATATGGACTGATTTTTTGACCTTTTTTATCCACCAACCCTCTCACACCAACTACCGCAGAAAATGTACGCAGACGCACTCTTTTCCCTGATGAGGATTTGAGACTGATTTTTTGACTCAAAATCGATTTTTTTGCTCTAACCGGCACATCAGAAATCTGTCCGCGCATAACCCAGCCCTGACTGCCCTCTGCTTCAATTTTCTGCCAAATACCTTTTGTCTCTTTGGTAACAACTTCTGTTCCGCGAGACAATTTTTTGAGCACATTGCTGCTTATTCGTGGCTGTTCACGTAATGCAGAGCCTAACCCCTTAATATAACCGGTTGTCTCTTTTGCAATTAACGTAGTATTAAATGGAGCAAATAAAAAAATTATCACTGCAACAATATGTATGCGGTAATTTTTGCTTAACAAGTTTGAATTAAATTGAATTTGAAGATGCACTGCCTTTTTTATGAAATAATAGGGGGATGATAAAGAATACCACACCAACACTGATAAAACAGTCAGCGATGTTGTTTACAAAAAAACTTGTTTCGTACCAGCGAAAATGGAAGAAATCCGTAACGTGACCATAAACCACTCTGTCAATTAAGTTTCCTGCAGCTCCGGGTAAAACACAAGCCAGACCTGAACGTGTGTAAAAATCCAATTCGTGCCAGAAGCGGGTCTGGTAATAAAGCATTGCTGCCACTGCCAGCAATGAAACACCAACCAGCAAAGGAATTCTAATCGAATCGGAATAATCCGCCAAAAAACTAAAACTGACGCCACGATTTTGTACGTGAGTCAGGTCTAAAAAATTTGTTAAAATTCCGGTGGTTTCATACAAAGGGATGTTTGCCCTGACCCAAATTTTTGAACCAAGATCCAAGCCCAAAAAGATGATCATTATTATCCAATTTGACCTGAACGAAAGTGATGTCAACGTTTCAGTAATTTTCATAACTTATTCCGTTTAAGAAATCAAATCCGAAATTTTTACAGGCTTCTGTTCATGTAGCTGCAAATCCCGGATAACTACCTTGTCTTCAGACAACTCCTCCGGAAAGAGTAGGATTGCTTTTGCTGCGCCTGATTCATTTGCCTGCCGCATAGATTTTTTCATTTTTTTCATACTGAAATTACAGTCCACAACTGAACCTTTCATGCGTAATTCAGACGCAATTTTCAAAGCAATTCCCACTTGCTCACTGGCAAATGGAATAATTGTGTAGTCCAGTTTTTTTTGCAGTTCCGGAAATCGATTCAACTCTTGCAACACATCCAGAACCACCACATCACCAAAGCCGAATCCTACTGCGGGTACTGTTTCACCTCCAAATGTTGAAAGCAGTGAATCGTAACGCCCACCGCCGCAGATTGCGCGGTGCTTTTTTTCAGGACTGTTAACCTCAAAAACTGCTCCGGTGTAATAGGAAAGGCCTCTCACAATGGAAATGTCAAATTTGAGGTAACCGGAGTATCCTGCTGTATCCATCAATTCCATCAAGTGTTGTAATTGCTCAATTCCTGTAGTATCTGTCAGGTTTTCTTTTAGTTCGTTCAGGTCTGATTCTGAAAGAAATTCATTTAACTGCCCAACCTGTTTTGCAGACAAACCTGCATCTTCCAGCATTTCACCCAAGTCTTTTGCAGAAATTTTGTCGCGTTTATCAAGTATTACCAGAACAGTACTATGCAGCTCTACAGGCACATTAATCTGAGTTAAAATCGCGTTCAGAATACGACGGTCATTGATAAAAACCTGAAATTCATTTGCCGTAAGTCCCATAGATTCACATGCGGAAATCAGCAGCATCAGAATTTCTGCTTCTGCCACCATCTCAGGTTGACCAATTATGTCCGCGTTCCACTGAAAATGTTCTCGACGCCTCCCTTTGGTCATTCTCTCATAGCGAAAGCATTGCGGCATCGAAAACCACTTTATCGGGAATGACAATGATTTATTATGCTGAAGAACAAGTCTCGCAAGAGATGGAGTCATTTCAGGACGCAGACTCAATCGTCTTCCGCTTTTGTCCTCAAAACTGAAGAGCTGCTTGCTGATTTCGTCTCCTGCCTTGCGGATATAAAGATCTTCATGTTCCAGCACACAAGTATCATATTCTTCAAAACCCGACTGTACCGAAACGCTGCGCCACACTTCAAATAACCAGTTGCGCAGTCGCATTTCTTCCGGGAAGAAATCACGCGTACCCTTTACAGGCTGTAAATCAATCATGTTTGGTTTTTTTCTATGCTCTGTATACTAAAACAGGTAATAAGCTGCTTAATCCTGTTCAATTATTAAATGCCAATTCCGGAATTTTTTTAAAATCTTCCCACGCCAAAGGCATTGCTGAGCGATTACGTAAGAGGTAAGACGGGTGAAAGGTGGGCAAAACAGTCCAATTTTCATATTGTTGAATCTTTCCACGTGCCTTGGTAATCCCGGGCAGCTCAGGAATTAAAGTTTTTGTTGGAATATTGCCGAGAGTTACAATCAATTTTGGATTCAATATTTTGATTTGCTGTTTGATGATTGGGAGACAGCACGATATTTCTGCAGGAGTAGGATTCCTGTTTTCAGGAGGTCTGCATTTTACAATGTTAGTGATATAAACATCAGATCGTTCAATCCCCAATGCACTGATCATTTTGGTTAAAAGCCTGCCTGCTCTTCCTACAAAAGGTTCTCCTTGAGCATCTTCATCTGCTCCTGGTCCTTCTCCAAGAAACATCACAGTGGCATTAGATAAACCTCTGCCAAATACCAAATTTTTTCTGGTTTTACCCAGAGCACATCTTTGACAATCCTCATACTTTTGAAACAATTCCGACAGAGTGTTAATTTTTTTTGCTGATTCCTGATGTATCACAATTTGAGCAAATGCTTTGGTTAAAGACTGCTGTTTAACCTTGTTTCCTTTATCCTGATTTTCTGCAATATCTGCTGGAGGAGGAAAAAACTTTGGATGTGTATTTTTGTACTGAATCATTCCGGATTGATCTGGATGATTCGGGAAGGAAGTTTGTTTTTCCTGTTGCTTTTGAGAAATATCTTTTTCAACTGGAATTATTGCTCCCAAACCTTCTATCACTCTTCTTAGCTCAACCCTGGGCATTGCTTCAATGTTCATGTAATTTTGCCCTTTTTTGTGAACAGTCTGCAATTGATTTTCAATTTGCAGAAGCAGAGCCGAATAATCCAAACTATTCTCCAGTGTGGTTATCTTTTTAAACTAATGTTTTCAGTGAAATAACTTGATTAAAGTAAGATATTGATAAATTTATTCATATTGACATCAATAGTTCTTCAGGGTTTGAAATGTATGTAATGAAAATTTTTTGTCTACAATATGTAACGGCTCAAATCCTGGTTTTTCAACAGGCTTGAGAGCCTGCTTTGAATATATTCCGGAGTCACAGTTATTTTCTGATCTTTCAATTCCGGTGCTGTAAAACTGACTTCTTCAAGCAGCTGTTCCATAACAGTGTGAAGTCGGCGTGCTCCTATATTTTCTGAATCTTCATTTATTTGACAGGAAATTTCTGCGATTGTGTCTATTGCGTCTTTGGTAAATTCCAATTCAACACCTTCTGTTTTCATCAAGGCGGTATATTGAACAATCAGCGCGTTTTTTGGTTCAGTAAGAATCCGTACAAAATCTTTTTTATTCAATGAGAGCAGCTCAACACGAATCGGGAACCGTCCCTGCAGTTCCGGAATCATGTCAGAGGGCTTTGTCAAATGGAATGCTCCCGCGGCAATAAACAGAATATGGTCTGTCTGAACAGGTCCATATTTTGTGTTGACCGTTGATCCTTCGACAATCGGCAATAAATCCCGCTGCACACCTTCTCTGGAAATATCCGGCCCCTGGGAGTGGCTCCGTCTTGAGGCTATTTTATCAACTTCATCTAAAAATATAATCCCGCTTTGTTCAGCGCGTTTTACTGCGTCTCTGGAGACTTCTTCCATGTCAATCAGTTTGCTCACTTCTTCCTGTTGCAGGATATCTCGCGCGTCCTCAATGCTGACTCGTCGGCGCTTAGACTGTTTGGGCATCATATTCGCGAGCATATCGCGTATATTTAAATCCATGTTGTCATTCATGGAAATCGGCATAAATTCCATCACTGCGCCTGATGGCTTCTCGGAAACATCCAATTCAACAATCCTTTCGTCCAAAACTCCAGAGCGAAGTTTTTTACGGAATTTCTCCCGAGTTGGATTTTGTGCTGGTTTTTCATCCGGATTATCTTTATCTCCGTCAGCCGGTGGCAGCAGCAAATTAAGCAAGCGTTCTTCCACCATCTCTTTGGCTTGTTCCTGTTTGCGCTCCATTTGTTCCTGTCTCACCATATTGACTGAATAATCCGTCAAGTCTCGTATCATTGATTCAACATCACGTCCAACGTAGCCCACTTCAGTAAATTTTGATGCTTCAACTTTTACAAATGGAGCATTCACCAGCCTGGAAATTCTGCGTGCAATCTCAGTTTTGCCTATACCTGTGGCACCAATCATAATGATATTTTTTGGCAATATTTCGTCTTTCAAATCATCTCCCAGTTGCAGGCGTCTCCAACGGTTACGCAGGGCAATTGCCACAGCTTTTTTTGCATCAGTCTGACCGATGATGTAACTATCCAAAGCATCAACAGTTTCCTGAGGGGTCATATTGTTTTCGGCAGTTGATGTCATTTGATTAAAATTCCAATTCTTCGTAGGTTATTTTGTCATTAGTGTAAATACAAATATCAGAGGCAATTTTCATTGATTTTTCTGCGATTTCCCGTGGACTGAGTTTTGTATCAATTAGCGCGCGGGCAGCCGAGAGAGCATACATACCGCCTGAACCAATTCCTATCAACCCATCATCCGGCTCAATCACATCTCCGTTACCGGAAATAACAAGTGAGGCTTCAGCGCTTGAAACTGCCAGTAGTGCTTCCAGGTTTCTCAGCATTTTATCAGTACGCCATTCCTTGGCCAGTTCAACTGCTGAACGCAACAGCTTTCCATTATACTGCTCAAGTTTTTCATCAAATTTTTCAAATAGTGTGAAAGCGTCGGCTGTTGAACCGGCAAATCCGGCAATAACCTTACCATCAAAAGTATTGCGCAATTTTCGCGCGGACGGTTTCATTATGGTGTTTTGCATAGAGACTTGACCGTCTCCTGCCATCACTACGCGATTATCTTTGCGCACACTGAGAATAGTAGTCATAGAACAAATTAATCTGTTAGTATTAGGCTTTTCAGTTTTTATATCTTATCAGCTGACAAGCCATTGTCCAGACTAGAGATACATACAAGGTCAATACTAAAACGCCTGATTGACCATCATTCATCGGATAAAGCCTGAAAATAGCCAACAATGTAATTATAAGCGCTCCAGAGAGAAATTGCCGTAGCAACCCAGAGCATCGCAATACCAATCTCATTGCATGGGAGGCCTAATGTGGGATAATGTATTATGAGGAAACCGACAGCAATCATTTGTGTTATTGTTTTGCTTTTGCCGCCACTGCTCGCCGCAATTACCACTCCTTCTGCAACGGCAATTGATCTTAGACCGTTAATAACCAATTCCCTGGCAATAAGGATTACTGTCAAATATGCAGGTGCTCTTTCCATGGCAACAAGAAGAATTAACAGTGAACAAATTAAAATCTTGTCCGCGACAGGATCCAGCAATTTCCCAATCTTTGTGGTTTGCCCCTGATGTCTGGCAATGGCGCCGTCCCAATAGTCAGTCAGACAAGCAATCAAAAAAACAAGCCATGTGCCTAGCAGAATCCACCGATCGTCTTTTCCAATTACCATACCTGCATAAATAAAAGGCACCAATGCCACACGCAATGTTGTTAAATGGTTGGCGGTAAGCCATTTTGAAAAAAATGCAACCATCAAAAAAAATTCCTGTCTTGAGTTATTTGCTCTGTCCAGATATGATGCGTCGATTCATAAAAAAAAGCAATTAACCTTTGATTCTACTTAAATTTAGTGAAAAGAATACGTTTGATCTCAGATCACTATTAAGAACTCCAAAATTTATTATTTTATGCGCTTTAAAGTAATCGGCTGGAATTTCAGAAAAACACCCATAGAGGTCCGGGAAAACCTCGCTTTGACTAAAGAGCAGCAGATAGAACTGGGAGGCAGTCTTGTAAACCGCTTCAATCTGGATGGTGTAGCAATCCTGAGCACATGCAACCGCACAGAATTTTTCCTGATCAACGCAGAACAGCAGCTGGAACAGATTATAGAAATGCTGCAGAAATACTGGAAAAATTCAGATCTGAAAGAAAGTGTTTACACATTTAGTGATTTAGATGCTGCAAAGCATCTATTCAGAGTCGCGTCCAGTTTAGACTCCATGGTACTTGGAGAACCCCAAATACTTGGCCAACTCAAAGATTCATTTCAGAATTTCAGTCAAGCCGGCCTGACGGGGAAACTGCTTCATCATCTATTTACACGAGCATTTTCTACAGCAAAGCGAGTCCGTACAGAAACCACTGTTGCAAGTAACGCCGTTTCTGTCAGTTATGCTGCTGTAGAACTTGCTAAACATATTTTTGAAGATTTGTCTAAACAAACTGTGATGGTGATTGGAGCAGGAGAAATGGCGGAACTGGCCCTTCAACACCTCATGCGGAACGGACTGTCGGATCTATATGTAACAAACAGGACTTTTTCCTGTGCTGCTGAGCTTGCTGAAAAATATAAAGGGGTAGCTGTTCCTTTTGAAAATCTCAGTCGGCATCTTCATCGAGCAGATATTGTCATCAGCTCAACCGGCGCACGAAGCTATATCATTTCACCCGAACTTGTGAAACATTGTTTGCATCAGCGCAAGGGTGATCCCATGTTTTTTATTGATATTGCTGTTCCAAGGGATATTGACCCTGAAATCAATAAGTTGCATGGAACGTTCTGCTATGATATCGATGATTTACAAGCTATTGTTTCTCAAAATCAGGAAGAACGGCAGAAACAATCATTAAAGGCAGAAGAAATTGTTGAAGAAGAATTACTGAAGTTAAATCTATGGTTTAAGTCACTTTCCGCAGTTCCGACAATCAGAAGTCTGCGCAAGGCATTCCATTCCACTGCAGAAGAGGAACTGAATAAAGTATTTCGGCGAATGAAAAATCTGCCTGATTCTGAACGCAAAGAAATTGAGCAATTTGTTCATCGGCTTGTACATAAACTTTTGCATGATCCTTCACGCAACCTTAAGGAACTCTCAAAAGAAGAAGACGCGCACCTATATTTGGAATCAATTGAAAAATTGTTTGACCTGAGCCCTGCTCCGTTAATATACGATAAAAGTTCAGAGCAAAAGCCAAGACTTAAAATTGTAAAATCCTGACGCATGCCCAACGCTTTATCAAAAAGCGGCAAAAAAAATCCCACCTTAACTATCGCAACCCGTGGAAGCACCCTTGCTCTCTGGCAAGCAAATTGGGTAAAAAACAATATACTGAAACAGAATTCTGAAATCACAGTTGAAATATTAACTGTAACCACGGCCGGTGACCGCAATCAGCAGCAACCTCTTTCAGAGATTGGAGGAAAAGGGCTGTTTGTCAAAGAGTTGGAAAATGCTTTGCTTGACGGTCGAGCTGATCTTGCAGTTCACAGCATGAAAGATGTAACCGGTTTTTTACCGGAAGGATTGGAAATTTCTGTGATTGCTGCAAGGGATGACCCCGGAGATGCCTGGATCAGCCCAAAACATGGGACCTTCCACAAATTCCCCAAAGGAGCTGTTGTTGGAACAAGTTCATTGCGTCGAACAGCGTTCTTGAAACATCACAGACCTGGTATAAAAGTACACAGTTTGCGCGGTAATGTACCTACAAGGCTTGGCAAACTGGATCAGGGAGAAGTTGATGCCATCATTTTGGCAGTTGCAGGATTAAAGAGAATAAATCTTGAGACTCGTATCACTGAAGTACTGCCGATGGAATGGATGCTGCCTGCTATTGGACAGGGTGTAATTGGGATTGAAACTAGAGTGGGTGATGAAGAAACCCTGCGTTGTATTCATCATATTCATGATGCTGCAACTCATGACTGTCTGCTTGCAGAACGATCTTTGCTGACGGAGCTTGAAGGTAATTGTCAAATTCCATTGGCTGGATATTGCATCAATAAAGGAGATGAGTTACATTTGCAGGCCGCTCTTTGTGATCCTGATGGTAAATCGATGTTACGATACGAAGCACAGGCACAACCCCATAATGCTGTCAGTCTGGGAAAGCATGTGGCTGAATGGATGCTCAATAATGGCGGAGATGAAATATTGCACAAGTCACGAGCTGCAATAACATGACTAAGATGACTTGATTTTCACAGCATTTAGCTCAAATAGACAGGCTTTATCAAATGAGTATTTTTTGGAAAATTGCAGTAATCGGTTCCGGACCCGCAGGTTTTTATGCTGCCGGGGAACTTTTCAGGCAGCAGTCCTGGTCCATAAAAGTGGACATGTTTGACCGCCTCCCGACTCCTTTTGGACTGGTGAGAGGAGGTGTTGCTCCAGATCATCAGAAAATTAAATCTGTTACAAAAATATACAACCGCATTGCCGAAAACGAAAACTTCAGGTTTTTTGGAAATGTTGAATTTGGCAGGGATATTCACAGGTCAGATTTACTTGAGCTTTATGACGCGGTAATATATTCAGTAGGAAGCCCATCTGACCGTTCGCTTGGAATTCCTGGTGAGGATTTACCAGGCAGCCATTCTGCCACAGAGTTTGTGGCCTGGTATAACGGACATCCGGATTTTCGTAATCATAAGTTCGACTTGTCTGTAAAAGATGCCTTTGTGATAGGTATGGGCAATGTGGCGCTTGATGTGGCACGTATTCTGGCAAAAACCCCGGAGGAGTTGTCCAAAACCGACATCACGGACTATGCGCTGGAGTCGCTGTATGAAAGTAAGATTGAAGATATTTGGCTGGTAGGAAGACGCGGGCCACTGCAGGCGGCATTCACACCGGTTGAAGCCAGAGAGTTTTTGGAACTGGATAATGCCGATGTTGTGTTGGAGGGAGGTCCATTTGAATTGGACAAAGCAAGCCAGCTCATTCTTGAAACTGAAGCCAGCAAAGATACAAAGAAAAATATTGAAATTCTTAAGCAAATTTCAGCTAAAAAATCTTCTGATAAAAATAGGCGTGTACATTTCCTCTTTCTTGCCTCTCCGCTCGAAATTATGGGAGAAGGAAGAGTTGAGAAAATCAGGATGGTAAAAAATAAATTAGTGAAACAGGATGACGGCAGTTTGCGTCCCAAAGCAACCGATGAAATTATTGAAGAAAATGCAGGATTAATTTTTCGCTCAATCGGATATCATGGCAAACCTCTTGTTGATGTGCCATTTGATCAGAAGTCCGGAACTATTCCTAATGAGTCAGGACAAGTCATAGATTCAGATGATTCGAATTCACTCCTCAGCCGTGAGTACGTTACGGGATGGATCAAGCGTGGTCCAACAGGAGTGATCGGCACCAATAAGCAGGACGCTGTGGAAACCGTTCACCGTTTGCTTGAAGCTTTTCTTCAGGAAAAAATTGAGCCACGGCAAACATCCAATAGCTCAGAAATTGAATCATTGCTTGAATCACGAAATGTAGATTATGTATCTTTTGAAGACTGGAAGCTGCTTGATGAACATGAAACTGAGACGGGACTGGCACAGGATCGTCCAAGAGTGAAGGTGACTGCTATTGATGAAATGCTTGAAATAATCATGGATAAAAGGTGATTCAAAGTTTCAACTGTCAAAACCAACCGCGTCTGCCACATTCTTAATACTGTCCTGTTCAAGCAATTGTGACAGCTCACGTTTAATTCTCCTTACCAATCCCGGACCTTCATAGATCAGCGCAGTATAAATCTGCACCGCAGCAGCCCCAGCCCGGATTTTTTCATAAGCATCCTCGCCGTTAAAGATGCCTCCCACTCCGATGATTGTCACTTCTTTTCCTAATTCCTTAAATAAAGTCCGGATCACTTCAGTGCTGCGTGCCTTGAGTGGTTTACCGCTGAGTCCTCCCTGCTCAATTTTCAGGCTGCTTTTCAGCTGTGAACGATCCATCGTGGTGTTGGTGGCAATAACCCCCTGAATTGGGAATTGCTGAATAACCCTAACACAGTTTCCCAGTCCCTCCTCATCCATGTCCGGAGACAGTTTAACCAGCAAAGGGGTTTTCCGGAAGTGATTCTGATCCAGTTTTTCACGACATGAACAAACAGACTCCAGCAACCCACTCAGCATTTCTTTTTGCTGCAACTTTCGCAAATCTTCTGTGTTCGGAGAGCTGACATTGATTGTGAAATAATCAGCAAAGGGATGAAGCGCGCTGAGGGCGGAAACAAAATCTTCATTGGCCTTTTGCAGAGGAGTGTCCTTATTTTTACCAATGTTTATGCCGAGTATCCCGGATGCAATATTAGCCGGATAATCGCCGGATTGGTCTATTAAATCAGCCTCATCCGGATTGATTTTTTTTGTTCCGGAGACAAGCCTTTCTGCCATTTTCCATACACCTTGATTATTGAAGCCCAGGCGGTTGATCAAGGCCTGATCCTCAGGCAGCCGGAAAATACGGGGTTTAGGATTGCCTGATTGAGAACGTGGAGTGACAGTGCCTATTTCAGTAAATCCAAAACCAAGCGCGAACATGGCAGGATGTATGCGTCCGTCTTTATCAAATCCCGCCGCAAGACCTATTGGATTTTGTACATTTTTTCCAAAAAGCTTAGTACGCAGGATTGGTTGTTCCTCCCGGAATTGCCAACGTAAAAAAGGGTTAATTCCGGGAAACTTTGAAACGATCTCAACCAACGAGAGCATCCGTTCATGTGCTGTCTCCGCGTCACTCGAAAAAAAGAGAGGCCTCAGTTTACGAAAAATAAAATTAACTGAGGAATTCATTTTCATCCCATGCTTCAGACTCGAAGACGTAAAGGTCAGCTTCCTCATCACGCCAGCTGCCTTCAGGCAAATCTGCCTTGCGGCACAGTTGATCAAGGAATGTTTCACGGTCCCATCCGTTTGAAACTGCCACTTCCGGTAAAAAAAGCGCTCCCTGATCACCTATGTTGAGCATCACGCCATGTTTCCCGATTTCAACATTTTCAGGTTTTGAAGATTTCAACGGGGAAAGTACATTAATCTCAATAAACAGTTCAGGTAACTCATAGATAGTCACTGAAGGAAAACGTGAATCATCCACCGCAGAGGATATTGCTGTTTTTGCAACCGCTTCAATTAAAGAGTAACGTGGTTTTGACTGACCGATACATCCGCGTAAATCACCGGTTTCTCTATTCCTCAAAGTTACAAATACTGCACGTTTTTGGCGCAATTCAGCAGACTCAGTAGAAAATTCAATGTGTTGTCCGCTATCCAGATAATTTCCCAGAGATTCCCTTGCCACAAGTAAAAGTTTGAGCCTGTTTTCTGAGGAGTACTGAGATGTCATAAGTTCACGTTTTACAGTGAGTTAACTGCTGATGAATCCATACTAAAGTGTAGCATGAATTTGAGGATTAAAAAAAACTTCAATTTACATTATATTTTGCTTGACATTTATATTTGAAATAATATAGTGAGCATTCGAAGTTGTCTTCGATGGAGTTGTGACAACTCTTATTGAATTGCAACTAAGCTGTTTTTCATCAATGCTCGGTCAAAAGAAAGCATAATCCTTATACTGATCTGATTTAGTTGACGATGGAAAAAGAAGCATTGGTTTAAATTTCACTAAGGAGGAAAAATGAGGTTCAATCATCTAATCGTAATTATCAGCATGACTCTGTTTATTGCTGCATGTGCCAAAAAAGATGACAGCAGCAGTAGCAGCAGTAGCAGCAGTAGCAGCAGTTCCACTGATTCAAGTATGGTAGCAGCAATGCCCAGCAATCTGGCAGTCTCCTCAAATACTGAATCCGGTTCAAGCGTAAGCAGTAGGACTGCTGGACGTACATCTTCAAGTGAGATTAGTGACGACAGTGACCCCAAAAAGCATAAGGACAAGGTTGCCCGCCTAGAGGCAGTCTTAAATTCTGATGACATCAATCAGTGTCATAAGGCCATTCCCAAAAAAATGAAGGGATCAGGCGGTAAATATGTGTCCTGTTATGGGCCGGAACTGGCTTTTGTAAATCATCCGAATTATTCCGCAGGGCAAGGACAAGACAATTCGACGTTACCAACGGGTGATCTTGGAATCTGGACAGCTTACAATGATAACACAACTCAGGAAGCCTGCTCCGTTGGACAGATGAACCTGTTGATGGATAAAGCTGGACGAAAAGTTGATTTAGCAATGGGCATCACCGCTATGATGGTTTGCGCCGCAAAGAATGACAACCTGACTAAACCGTCTGTTGATGGTGATGCGCTGGATGTGACGGCTTCTGTTGCCAAAACACAGGTGAAAGAAAAACGAGGTGGAATGGAGGTCACTTCTGCAACTCTTAAACGAAGTACCGTTGCAAGCACTGGTAAGATTAAATACACGTCAAAGCTTACAGGGAGTTTTACCTATACAGAGGGTAGTACGACTAGCAGCCAAAGCTTTAAAATCAAGTTTCAGCACGTTCCGGAAACAGATTCCAAAGACAGTGTAAAGGCCGGAGAAGGTCTTGTGCAGATGTGGCAGGAAGGAATCAGTGAAACTGATGGAAATTGTGGCGGAACAACCCTCGATGTTGTAACTTCTGTGGCCTACAAAAACACCTCAGACAATCTTAGCTTTCGTGCAGTCAAAGCCAAGTTTCCAGATAACATGTCAAGTGATGATTTTTTCAATTCTAGCGATGGCGAAGTTGTTGGAATTTCCGCACAGGAATCATCTACAGGTTCAGGATGGTGTGCTGACCTGAATATTATTCGCGCGAATGTGGATAAGGATGGATTCGGTAAAGTCGGCTATGCCTGGCAGGCAGGTAAAATGGACGGATATACACGGACATTCAACATTAAGACTGTCTATAACAGTGCAGATAATCAAACTGGCAATGCCTATTTTGGCTTTAATCCGCATCCGGACAACAGCAGCGGAACAAATAAATATCGTACCACCAACATTGACCGCATGATCTGCAACTGGGCTGGACCGGGCCAAGCCCAGGGTCGAACAGGTGTGGCAAAAGTACAACGCCAGCAGCTGAGCTATGACAGCACTAATAATGTCTGGAAATCTTCTTCAGACAATATTACATTTGCTCCAACAAATGATTGTAACTTTGATAACTCATCTAATTCCTCTACCACTTTTGGAGGTTCAGGTGCAAGCATTACCAACAATCTAATAAGTATTTCAGATTTCCAGACAAATTTTGGTTCACAGCCAACCAAACCTTCCCCAACTCTGGAATAATCTCACCTTAAATAAGCTTCGCCCTGCTCATCCCGAGCAGGGCAAAAGCTTTACACTGATTTTAGCCCACTAAATAAAGTTCTGGTGAGTCACGCAATCTCATAATTTATTGAAATTAATGACTACGCCTCGTCATTTCGACCGAAGGGAGAGATCTGACAAAGTACTGATATAGAATAAGACCCCTCACTTACGTTCTGGAAAACTCGACCATGTTTGAGACTGTTGTGTATAGTTTTTAACAAGCAAAGACTTGCCGTTATTTTTGGATAGTGGATAATGGCGTCGTTTAAGTTTAACTTGAGTCCAATTCAACCAATGAGTTACCAAACCATTAAACTTACAATTGACAAGCAAAGGATTGCCACCCTCACCCTTAACCGCCCTGAAGTACACAATGTTTTAAGCCTTGAAATGATCCGTGAACTGCGTCATGTCACTGCTGAAATAAATTCAAATCCGGAGCCTCGTGCAGTGATTCTCACAGGTTCCGGAAAGTCTTTTTGCGCGGGTGCTGATTTACGCTGGATGCAGAAGATATCTACTCAAAAACGTGCGGATAGAATTGCTGAAGCAACTGAATTATCAGAAATGCTGAATGAGTTAGATCAACTCAACAAGCCCCTTATCGGTAAGATAAATGGACATTCATTTGGAGGTGCAATCGGTCTGATTGCCTGCTGTGATTTTTCAATTGCAGTGGAAGAAGCTGAATTTTCGTTGACAGAAGTTATGCTGGGCCTGCTGCCCGTCACAATTTCCCCCTTTGTAATACGCCGTATCGGAGCTGCAAACGCACGGCGCGTGATGCTAAACGCACACAGGTTTTCTGCACAAGAAGCCATTCAGCTTGGTTTGGTGGCAAAAGCTGTTGCCAGGCAATCACTTGAGGAGGAAATCAAGAAGGAAACAACAGAACTACTGCGCTGTGCTCCTGAAGCTGTTTCTGCCACAAAGCATCTTATCTCGGAAGTGCGTGGGAAGGAGCCTCAGGCTGTTCGAGGCTTCACAATTGAAAAGCTGGCCGATGCATGGGAAACTGAATCAGTCAAAGAAGGCATAGACGCGTTTTTCAGCAAACGCAAACCTGCATGGAACAAGGATAAATAATCAACAGATGACAAGAAAAATGATTGATAACTTGATCAAAATGAGCCGCAGATTAGTGTTTTCGTTTTTATGCATAATGCTGGCAATCACCATTGAAGTCTGTGCTCAGAAAAAATCAGAATCCTCTGAAACACATTCTGAAGATCATGATGTATTTCAATCTGAAGATCATGATTCATCCACACCAACTGTATTTGGTGGTGTAGGTAGAAAATTCCCAACCTGGCAAGCTGGATTGGATCTGATAGTCCTTGGGAATCCTCATTACAGTGCCTTCAGGAATCAACTCAAAATGGGTAATCGTGTGCTTTGGGGAGAGTGGTGGGGAAATGACTTATGGGGAATAAAGCTTCTGCATTCGGAACAATCTTTCAACATGTTCAGTTCCAGCGGCAACAGTCAGGAATCAAATACCAGACATCTAGGAATTCTGGCGAAAGTGCAGCACCCTTTGTCGGTTGACATGAAAATCAGCGGGGGGATCGGTATGGCCAACACTGAATTTACACTGGGGAGTCAAAGTAAATATGGGAACTCTCTGGTTTCAGAATTCAGGATTGGAATGGAACTTTTTCCCGACTTCTGGACTGAAGCAGGTTTTTTAACCATTGATGGCGCCAGCGGAAGCGGATCTGAAGATCAACGTCTTGGTTCTTCAAGTTATCTGATTGGATTAAGCTACGGATTCTGAACTGTATAAGATCAAACACATAAAATAATCAGGAAAGAAATAACATGCAGTTACCAAATATTGAGCAAATGTCATCTGCAGAAAAAAATTGGTTTGCCAGTTCAATTGCCGGAATGGTTGCTGCGGATGGACGTGCTGATCATTCAGAACTAGATTTCCTGAAGGAAGCAATCAATTTTCTGGAAAACAAAGATGAAATAAATAAGATTATGTCTGTCGTTAAAACTGGCAGACCGCCGGAAATGGGTCCACTGGACATCGATCCAAAGCAGGCATTCCTGATGCTCAAGTATCTGGCGCAGTTAATGGTGGCAGATTCTGATTTGTCTTCAAAAGAAATTGGGTTTTTTCTTTCAACAGGAAAGTTCCTGGGATTCAGTAATCAGATACTTGCAAAATTCTGGAAAAGCGCCCGCTCGCTTCTGGAAAGAGACTTGCCCCAGGGAATCATAGAAACAGGGAAATTAAAAGCGAAAGTAATTTTGACAAAAGTTGACGAAAGCGGATTCACGTTCCGATTTGGCAGACCGCTGATGCCAAAAGTAAAAATTATGCTGAAGGTCTGCAAAACTCATCAATCTCAAAATCCGACAGATGGTGATACAGAATACTGGCAAACAATTTCCTGTAAAATGCTTAATCAGCACCAGCTTAAATTCGATGAGGGCTGCTATATGGTTCGTGCCACTTTTGAGCAGAAAATAGCTGATGTGCATGGTATTTTACAAATAATCCATCCTGAAAACTTTGCTGTAGTTTCAAAAGGTGGATATATTGAAACAAAGAAAAATTCTCTGCACGGTAGCAATTTACACTGCTACATCTGTGACGATCCGGAAGTGCCTTTCTATGTTTTGCAATCAAAAAGCATGATTACAAAACCAAATATATTCGGAATTCCTTCATATGTAAGCTCTGCAGGTGAACTGGATTACTGTAATTATAGTCTGATTGATGTCGCTTCATGCTCTAAATGCGGATTCTCAAGTAATCATAAGGATGATTTTAAACGTTTAGAAACAGATAATCCTCACTTTGATATCGAAAAATTTTCAGAAGAATGGTCAGAGAAGATAGCCCCCTTGCTGAAAAAAGCACAGGATTATGGTGAGAAATTTTATGGAGAAGAACGAGATCCAGAGCAGGGAATCCTTTCTTACGATTTGGCTACCGCAACCTTTGACCATATGGCAAACATCGTAACTGATGTTCAAAAGAAGGGCGAAGCTCTTCGTAAAAAAGCTTCAATGCTTATGGTTCAGTCAGAACTGCTCATGGAAAACAATGACAGGGAAGCAGCAGAAGCTAATTTAAATAAAGTTGTTGAAGATTTGGAGCCAATATTTGAAAGCCTTGAAGGTACTGTGTTGCTTCATGTTTGTGTGTTGCTTTTTCAGATAAAAATCTACTTGAATGATCTACAGTCTGCCGCACAGTACATGAAATTTATGGACAATTATGATTCTGAAGGAAAACTCAAGGAAGGTTCTGAGGAATTTAAGGAACTGAAAATATGTTCCGCAAAACTCAAAGCAGCATTTGATGACAGGGAATTTCTAACAAAAGATAAATTGAAGCATTTTCATGTAGATGATGATGAGTGATTTAAATTTACAGGATCAAGCTGAGGGAGGGAATGCCCAGTCTGGCCCAGGCAGTGGGAATAAGAAGCTGATATTGATGCTTCTAAGTCAGGATTTACGCAAAACGTACATGAAACCCCTGGTGGACCGTTTATATGAATTGGATGTTATAGCGGCAATTGATGAAATAAATTATCCGGAAGAAAAGCAGAAAAAATTTCACTGGATTTTGACATTTCCCGGAGATATTCCAAAAGGTAAAACTCCGGATATTAATTCTGCGAAATTAATTTTTCGTGTGCATGGCATACCTGATTTGCAGCCTGAAAAAATTCATGCAGCTGACTCTGAGAAACTGAAAAAACTTGTTGAGCGTTTTAAAGAAGTACAGCAAGCATGTCAGGACCGTGAGAAAAATCCTGCTTTTGTAAAGTTGGCGATAACAGATGCAATTTTAAGGGCAAAAAAGCAGATGATGTTCAGGTATGAAAAACTGATGGGTAGCCTTGATAAAAAAATTGCTGACGTTGAAATACCATACTACCAGGGCATAGGATATATTCTTACCGAGGCAATAGAGAAAATCACAGGAGTCGCAGTATTAGACAAACTTATGAAAGGCCTTATCTACGTGATGATAATTGACGATATGGAAAAGCGAACCATTGATGGTCTTGTGAAGATTGATTTCAGCCGGAAGTTCCTCTCTTATATGTCCACAAGTGAGCTTTCAAAAAAATTAAAAGCGTTTCGGGAAGAGCATGCAGAAGAAGGATTTAAAGACGCCAGTGTCGGAGACTTCATTTTTAATTCACCGGACTTTGAAAATGTGGATATTGTATTTTTTAATTCATGGAAATTCACCGAAGACTCATTTCCTGTAAGAGTTGCATTACGGAAAAAAACGCTCATAAGCAAAAAGGAGGAACGCCAGGTTCAGAAGCAGGATTTTAATAAATCAAAAATTGTGAATGAAGAAAAATCTTTGGAGGGAGTCAAAAATAAATTTAATGAAATAATGCGGGAGATAAACAAAATGGAAAAGTCTCATATGGACGATGAAGATGCATACCAGAATCTGAATAACTCCAGAAGGAGATTGTTGAAAGATATCAATAGACGTGAATTAAGGCTGAAAGAGCTGAAACGCCCGGTAAAAGCAGGTGGTGAGGAAAAGATCATCACCTTTGACTTATTTGAGATTTTTAAAAGCAAACAGTCCTTTTTTCATCGGATGGGTGACAAAGCAGGATCGATGGGGCTGGGGAATTTATTGGGTAAGCATATTGAGACTGATAAACGTTTCAGCTTTAACAAACTCTATGAAATGGCGAAATTTTCAAAAGAATGGATAAAAGCTTCTAACCAATTAAAGAAAATTTCGTCAGAGTCCTCTCGTTTAGCTGAACGACTTGACCAGTTTGTTGAAAAAAACAAGATGTCTGCAAAAGGTTCAGGCTCCAAAGCCAAAGCCAAGGTAAATTATCAGCATCTTCTGGATGAGCATATTATGGACAGACTGGAGCTTGCGGTGTTGAGTTGTGAAATTACAAATATTTGTGAAGATCAGCAAAAGCAGTGAAAACTAAATCAGCTTCTTTTACCAGGTTTTTCACAAAATCACATTCCTCCAACCGTCATTTCTGAAACAAGCACAGTAGGCAGTCCAACTCCTACCGGAACATTCTGCCCCTCTTTCCCACAAGTCCAGATGCCTTCACTCATGGCAAAATCGTTGCCGACCATGCTGACTTTAGACATTGCTTCAGGCCCATTTCCAATCAGGGTGAAATTTTTTATCGGCACAGTCTTTGTACCATCCTCAACCAACCATGCAACAGTTGGCACAAAAACAAAATCTCCATTTGAAATATCAACTTGACCACCGCTGAACTCCTGGCAATAAACCCCCTTTTTTACTGAGCCTATTATTTCTTCCGGATCAGAATTGCCTTCGGCCAGATAGGTTGATGTCATACGCGGCAACGGATAATGAGCATAAGATTCCCGGCGTCCGTTTCCGGTAGGATTGGTACGGAAATGTCTGGCGCTGATCCGGTCATGCATGTAGTTACGCAAGACCCCATTTTCTATTAACAGATTTTCAGATGAAGGCACTCCCTCATCATCAAAATTTATTGCACCACGCTCATGTGGAATTGTTCCGGCATCATAAATTGTACATAACTCTGAAGCAACTTTTTCGCCAATACGTCCGCTGTAAGCGGATGTTCCTTTGCGGTTAAAGTCGGCTTCCAGGGGATGTCCAACTGCTTCATGCAGCAAGATTCCCGATTGCGCCGGCCCCAAAATAACAGGCATCAATCCGGATGGTGCCTGCTTTGCCCCTAAAAGCAGAATTGCCTCTGAGGCCGCCTGTTCTCCCAAAATCACCGCGTAGTCAGCTTGATTCAAATAATTAAGACCAACACGTCCACCTATGCCCGAAGTGCCGTTTTGAATATTTTCACCTTCCTGTGAAACACAATGTACATTCATGCGAAACATCGGTCGGGTATCACGTAAAATCTGTCCTTCTGAAGTCACAACCTGTGTCAGATTGAGCGCGTCCATCATGGCAACAGTTACACGATTAATCCTCTCATCATAAGCTCTTGCGACACCTTCTGTATGCTGGACCATTTCAATTTTTTGTACCAGTTCCAAGTCTGTGACCGTTTCCAGCACAGGGTAATAATCTTTTGGAACAAGTTCATTAAAGCGAAAGCCCTCTTCAAGATGGACATCTCCACTTGAAGCAATTGAGGCCGCGGTTCGTGCGGCATGCAGCATGGGCTTCAAGTCAAAATCTTCACTGTAGGCGTATCCTGTCTGATCATCCTGTACCACTCTGATTCCGACTCCGGACACAACTGCGACTGCAGAATTTTTGATTATGCCGTCCTCCATCACCACAGAATTGCGTGTGCTGTACTCAAAGTGAAGATCGGCAAAATCACCACCTCGTCGCAATGCCTCACTTAACAACTTGTGAATCACTGTCTGGTCAATGCCCATTTGCCCCTCAAACAACTGCTTTACTGCTTCATCTCCGGATAAATCCTGTGTAAGGCTGCGGGCAATGTTGTTTGTTTCAAGTGATAATTTGGCAGTACTCATTGATTTATGGTTACTCTCTGTTTTGTCGTGATTAATTTATCAAATGTTCAATACACTTCGCGGCTTTGCTGTAAGCCCCAGTTTCACCAAGTTTGGGGCCGATTTTTTTTAACTCACTGATCATTGTTCCACGATAATCCTGATCCTGCAAGAGACGAACAGCTACGTCAGTGATTCTGCTGACCGTGAATTGGTTTTGCAGTAGTTCCGGAACAATTTCTTTGTCCGCTAATACATTTACAAGGCCGATATATTTTGTATCTGCAAGCAACCGCGCGATTAGATAAGTCAGTGGTGCGACATGGTAAACAATTACGAAAGGTTTAAGCGCAAGTCCGGTTTGCAGTGAGGCAGTTCCGGAGGCGATAACTGCGGCGTCACATGCTCTGATTGACTCAATAAACTGTTCCGGAACCATAGTAACTGGAACAGCTGATGATTCTGTTTTATTCCGGACTTCATCATAATTAAGAGTTTCTGTCACAGGCAGAATGCACTGGAATTTCCCGATCTTTTTTTCAATCTCCGGAAGAGCTCTCAACAACGTAGGCAGATGTCTTCTCATTTCGCTTGGACGACTTCCAGGCGCAATTGCCAAAATTGGAAGATCATCACGCAGTCCGTAACTTTCGCGGAATGTGCTGGAATCGTTTTCCTGCTGTACTTCATCAAGCAATGGATGTCCGACCCAGTTGACATCAACACCGGCTTGCTGATAAATTTTTTCTTCAAAAGGAAACAGCACAATCATTTTATCCACAACATTTTTGATTGTGCTCAGTCTGCCTTTTCTCCATGCCCAAATTTGAGGACTGTTGAAAAAGACTACAGGAATCCCTTTTGCCCTGGCATAAGCAGCAAGTTTCAGATTGAAGCCCGGATAATCAATTAAAATCAAAGCATCGGGCCGCTCTTCCTCAAGTGCATCTCGCATTCTCCAGAGGATTTTGTAAAGCCGGGGCAGATGGCCCGCCAGTTCCACAAATCCGTGTGCCTGCATAGTGTCCAGCATGAAGTACGGACGGAATCCTTCCGCTAACATTTTCTTGCCGCCAATTCCAAACAAATCAGCATCTTCATGATTTTCCCTCAAACTCCTGATCAAGCCCGCACCATGAATATCCCCGGAGACTTCGCCGGCCACCATCATCAATTTCATCAGGATTTACTATGTTGGAGATTGACTGAGAGGTAATCTGTGCTAGAAGTCTTGCTTTATCACAAGTCCAACCTGTTGAAAACCGGCATTTTTAAACAATAGCATCAATTTCATCAAAGTCCCATAAGTCACCTGTTCATCCATCTGCAGGTAAACCGGCAGGTTTTTTTCCCAGACACTCGTGTTTTGTGTTAAAGATTCAGCCAGGCTGTTCAGTGAAAAAATTTCCTGATCAATCGAAATTTGATGATTTTTGTTGACTACGGCCAGAATAGAATTTTCGTAATCCGGGGCATGTTCTTTTAATTTACCCTTGGGAAGTTGAATCGGCAAAGCAAGAGTCAGCAACGGAGCTGAAATCAGGAAGGAAACCAGCAGCACCAGCAGCACGTCAACAAATGGGGTAATGTTTATTTCAGACATCAATTCCCCGCGAAGTCGCCGCGCGTGTCTAAACTTTCTCATTTTTTAGGCATCAAAAGCTGTTGGAGGTGATGAAGCAGCTGAAGCGCGAAATAATCCATTGTCTCAGTCATTCCACGGATGGTCGCGCGAAACAGATTATAACCCAATGTCGCGGGGATCGCGGCAAACAAACCCGCGGCGGTTGCCACAAGCGCCTCGGCTATGCCCGGACTGATTACCGAAAGTTCAACTGAATTTAGCTCGGCAATGCTCATGAATGTATTGATCACACCTATAACTGTGCCAAACAAACCGATAAATGGAGAGGTAACACCGATTGTAGCCAGAAGCGCCTGTCCGGCATTCAAGTCTTTTTCTGCCAGCAAAATTCGGGCTTCCAGCATGCGTTCCAGCCTGTCCATCAGTTCCCTGCGGTGGCCGTAGTCTGATTCCGGATTTGCCTCAAGGAATTTTTTTAGTTCACGATCACTCAGGGTGAACATTTCCTGGAGCGGATTTTTGGGCATCTTGCTGAAACGCAAGCGCAGCTCATCCACTCTTCTGGTGCTTTCAAGTAATTTAAGCGCGCGTGCCTGCAGGTATTTAACCCTGACGAGGCTGAAGAACTTCATGAAGAGGGTGATCCAGACAATCACGGAACAGACCAAAAGTACCGCGAGAACACCGAAAGCAATACTGCTGAAATCTGTGGTAAATGGGAGAGAAAAAAAGTCCATTTACATATTTATTGTTTAAGCAGTAAAGTGAATTCTACTCTCCTGTTTTTGGCCCATGCACTTTTGCTGGAATGACGTACTAGCGGAAATTCTTCACCATAACTGATGATCCGGGTAAGCTCCGGATTGCTAAGATAGGCCATGATCGCGTTAGCAATTGAATTTGCCCGACGATGCCCCAAAGCCATGTTGTATTCGTCGCTTCCCCTTTCATCGGCATGTCCTTCAATCTGAAAAATCATATCACCGCGTGTTTCCAGTGCCCGCATGACGCAGGAACTTTGCTGGGTAAGCAGTTTTCTGTAATCAGGTTTAATTTTTGTCTGATCAAAGTCAAAATGGACAACAGGCATTAAGCGGTCATTTTTCCTGTCCCTTAGTCTTCTGTCTGCAATGATTAAATCCTTTGTTTTCTGCAGACGCTGATAAATAGCTTCCATTGTTTCAGGCACCTTGCTGCAAGCCACCAGCTTTTTGGCGGAGGACAGGGCCAAAGGTGATTCTGGCATGAACATTAGCTGTTCCGGTTCTTGCTGTGCAGAAGCAATCACAGCCGTTTTTTTTGGTAATTGTTCTTCAGATTCCTGCTGCGGTACACTCTCTTCTGTTTGCTGTACCGTTTCCTGAGATGCTACTTGAGAAGTTTCTTCAGTTGATACTTGTTGTGAGGGTTGTTGTGAGGGTTGTTGTGGTTCTTCCTCTTCTGCTTGCTGAGAAGTGTCCTGTGATTTTTCTTCTGATGTATTTACTGCAGACCCAACTTCAACTTTCTGTGGTTCATGCTCTAAGTCTTCCGAAGCACTCTCATCTGTCTTTGCTGCCAGCTGACTTTCATCAGCGGCAGCCGAGGTTTCTGTTTCTTCTGCCTCTGCGGCAGCCTCTTCTTTCAGGAGCTCCTTTAGAATCTGTTCCTGCTGTTTTTCCTGTTCTTCAATTTTTTTCTTATGTTCAAGGTCCTTCTGTGCTTCATCAAGAACTTCTTTTATTTCTTCTTTGATTTCTTCTGTTACTTCTTCTTTTTTTTCCTCAACTTCAGCAGGAGGCTCAGGACTGGTCGCGGCACAGCCAATTAAAAACAAGGGAAGAAACACAAAGTAAACAGCAACAATTTTCATCGATCGTTCAGTTGATTAAAAACTTTTTGTGCATACTTATTTCAGGCAGATCAAACCATTAAAGCAATTTGGTTGTTTTTGCAAGATTAGAAATGAACAAGACTAACTCAGATATTGCTTTATTGCAACGTATATCAGTTATGTGAACTGAAAAAAATATAATGTGTTGTTTAAAACATTCAGACACTATTTTACTGATTATTCATCAGTGTTGAAAACGAAAAAATCGGACAGATAATCAGGTCATAAATCAAGGATTCGCATCCTTCCATTTTCACTTTCAATAATCAGCCCCATACATTGTCATCTTTGCCTACTTTTTCATGTACAAATTAATTATGGAAAAATGTTCAATTTAAAGGCAAATCCTGTTACTATGGTACTATTTTTATTGATCTAATTCAGTTTACAAAAACCGTGCATTTTATGGCAAATTATTCTTGACTTTTTCTCTTAAAATGTGTAGAAAATGCGCTTAAAGATTAAAAAGAAAAATCATGATTATTTGTAAATACTATTTGTCAACAATATCAATGTTTTTCTCAATGAAAAATTTCTTGTTCTTCAAACCATTATTTTTCAAGTTTTTTGCCATTATTTTCCTGCTGACCGGAACGTGTTTCAACTCACTTAACGCGGAGTATTTAAGCCGCAGCCGACCTGAACCGGAGCTGCGTGAGCGCATTCATAAAATTCTGCGCAAAGCATTGCGCGAAGAATACATTGACGTGTCAGTCATGTTGCATTCTGTACTGGATAATGAGCCTGTTAAAAAAGACAGTGATCTGCTTCCAGGAGTAAAAATAACCACAGACGAAAAGGATGTGCAAACACTGCTCAATTATCGAACAATCATTCTGACTGTAAACAAATCAGTAAATCTGGATCAGATTGAAATGCGAGTCCGTTCAGAAGTTTCGGAATTAAACTCACAGGATAGATTTGATCAGTCGGTTGTTCTGGAGAAGTTAAAGATTGAGCGTCCGGATTTTTCATCAAAACTTGTTGAATACGTAAACCTGCTGGTTGCGGCAAGAGCTGATTTGAACAGTGATGAACCTGCATTAGCCCAGGAAAAACTCAAGCAGGCGGCAAGTATCAGCGCGGTCTTCCCTCCCGGTTATGAAATGCTTGGGGTTGAAGAGTTAATTCCGGAATATAAACCTGAGGGTACGGACGCAATCACACCTGCACAATGGGGCATATTGGGAACACTGGCAATTTTGCTGCTTCTTACACTGGCGTTGTTTTTCTTTGTTTCACGCAGTACACGTGAAAAAGAGGACAAGGAACATCCACTGCAGGGAACGCTGGGGAAAGTTGCTACTGCCATTGAGGCCATGGCTCCGGAAGAAGAGGAAGAGGAAGAAGAACTGGATCTTCCTGAAGATGAGGCAGAAGGAGATGATGAAGAAAAAATTGATTATTTTGGCTTTGTGCGCAAGATGCCGGCAAGACTTCGTGTGAATTTACTTCAGGAAATTGAACCTGACAGGCAGGCCATGGTTTTCAGTCAAATGGACCCCGGTGATATGGCTGATATCCTCAAGGAACTTCCTGTTGAGGATTCTCTGGCAATTGTGCTTTCAATGAAGGATGTTAGCGTTTCACCCAGTGAGCTGGAAAAACTGGCGGAAGAGTTGGCAGAAACAGCCAAGAAACTGCCGCTTACATTCGATGGTCTAGGACGTATCGGGGAACTTTCCGGTCAGGTCAGTTCCGAACAATGGAATAACATTCTCGAGAGTGCAAGCGAATTACAGAAAAAAAATCCGGAACTGGCAAAAAGCGCCTCTGAAGCCATGGATAAAATCCGGGAACGCAGTCTCTCTTTTGAAGAATTGCAAAGCAGCGAAGATATTGATGAATCATTGGTTGCCAGGGTGATGGAACGTTTTGAACGCTCCAGATTAAGCACCGGAGCCAGAGTTTCTGTTCCGTACCTGCTGCTTGATGCTGATTCTTCGGTGTCAGAAAAAATTATGAAGGAATACACGGAAGAAACACGGCAGTATTATCAGGAACAAATGCAGGGTTATGAAAAACAGCGTGAAGAAGATGAAGCAGACAAGGAACGGATTGAAATTCTACGGGATCTTCACCGCAACGTTTTCATGCGTCATATTCATCAGGAACTAGGTAAAATTTGGGAGAAACGCGAATCATGAAGCAATCAAGCGCAGATAAACTAGGTACGGGGGTAGGTTTTCTATCCGGGACAATTTTCATTCTTTCCGGAATTCTCTGGCCGGCAGAGTTTTCTAATATAGCCCTCTGGCTGGAGAGTACCGGTGATGCTGACTCATATAACAAATACGTAATTCAAATCTTACGGTTTTTTGACCTCAAATCTCTTTTAATTGTGTTTGGCGGTACAATCTCCGCTACCTTCATTGCCTTTCCATATACAAAGACTTTGAGAAGTTTTCGCAGCATCCCCAAGGTTTTTGCTGCAGATGTTGCTGAAACAGCAACACAGGAAATATATGATCAATCCAAGTTAATCGCGGAAAAAAGATTCAGTGGGAAGCGCATCACCAACGATGATCTCAGCAGCATGCAAAATCCGTTTATGCGCCGTTGGATTGAGGGGCTGATTATCAGGGAACAGGTTGAGGAAGAATCTCTGGCACAGATACTACGTGCAGAAGTGGCAATGTATGAACAGCGTGCAGATGAAGAAATTGAAATCTTTGATTTTATGGGAACTGCCGCGCCGGCATTCGGCATGGTAGGAACAATTGTAGGACTGGTGTTGATGCTGGCTGAAACCGGGAGTATCCGCTCGGTTATGCAGGCCATGTCCATTGCCATGCTGACCACGCTTTACGGAGTAGTCCTGTCAAACATGGTTTTATTGCCGATTGCCTCAAAACGCAAACAGCTCAAAGAATCAAATCTGGTTTTGCTGGAAATGATTAAAGAAAGCGTTAATCGAATTGCACGACGTGAAGCACCTTATACAATTCTACAGGAGCTCCACAACTTCCTCCCTCACAAAAGGGATGAGTTCGATGAACAGTATGGTTGATAGTTTATATTTACGAAAATCTCAGTTTTTATTTTTGGCGGCTTACAGGGGAAACTAAAAATTGACAGTCGAATCTGAGTAAGAAGAAAGAATGTTTGGAGAAAAGAAAACTAAGAGAAAAGAGGTAAAATGGATTGTTACTTTTGCTGACCTGATCACGCTGCTGTTTTGCTTTTTTGTGTATCTTTCATTGTTTAATAAACCGCAGGTTGATCTAAAAATGGGTTTCATTGTCACCGAAACAACAATAAACAATTTAACTGAGCGCCTGCCGGAAAACATAGTCAGCAGTTTAACATCCATGAAAGATTTGTATTTTGATGACAGAGAGTCATTCGCGCTCAAACTGGAAACGCTGATCGGACAAAAACAAACTTCTCTGTACAAAACACAGATTCTGATTGAAAGTATGGCCGAAGGCGAAGTAGATGAATCCGCCAGTGCGATGAAAGTTGGGATTCTGATCAATGAAAAAGTTGATGAAGAATTGAGAATCCCGCTCTTTTTTGCAGGGAACGCCAGGCGTGGCCCCACTGATCCGGAACTGTGTACCAATGAAGGTTTAATCAGGAACACCGAAGAAATCCAGGAATTCGATTACGTTTTGGGAACAGAAGTGGCCATGATTCCAAAAGGTGAATATGGAACATTTTTCCCTCTCTGTGTTGTGAATGATGAACTTTATGAAGCTCCGGAAGAAATACTGGTGCAAATCGGGAAGCTCCGGGGAGACGTAGAACGCGGCAACTTCGTCACAAGAAGCATTTTTATCCAGGATGATGAGCCGCTGCCTTCAGTCAGCTTTGAGATTGAGCGCAGGGATCTATACAAGGGAGTTTCAAACATCACTGCCATGATTTCACCCATCAGTGGAGTTAAAACTGAAATTCCGCTCAGGTTTGCCGGAACAGCAAAGGAAAACAAGGATTTTCAATTCAGGGATGGGGCTACTATTATGATCTATCCTTACACTGAAAAAGGCACTATTGAAATGGAAATCATTCAGGATGACGTACCATTATATGCTACCAGGACACTGGTTGTGCAAATGGATGATGACTCTATCAGAAACGCTGAACTAGGCAGAGTATCCAGGCAAGTCAATACAATCATCGGCGCACAGGAAATGAAGGACTGCAGCGGAATCAATCGCTTTCTGCGTGAAAATCAGGCTTTTGCTTCGTTTGAGCTGAATGCCAGCAAATCGCGCTGTATTCTATCTCTGCCATCAAGTTTCCTGTTTCCCAGCGGAGGCGCTACTATCGCTGTTGAAATTGAAGATCAGCTACAGACTTTTCTGAGTGAAATCAGAGACCGTTATGAACTCGAAGGTGACGCCATCAGGGTGGACGGGCACACTGACGACGTCCCCCTGAGTAAAAACGCAAGATATAGAAACAACTGGGAACTGAGTACGGTGAGAGCCACAACTGTTGCCACACTGATGATGGAAAAAGTAGGATTTAATCCGGAACGGATTGCAATTTCCGGATACGCAGATACACGACCCAAAACACCTTATCTCAGCAATGACGGTAATCGAAAGAATGGAATAGAACTGAAAAACGCGCGCAAGGCAAATCGGAGGGTGGAACTTATTTTCACCAGACCTGCTCAAAAAGAACGAACAAGGAGATTTTTCCCTGAACCTAATGCGGGCTAGGGAAACTATGCGTCATTTGCGTGTCTGGGCCAGTGTTATTCTCGGGTTAATTATTTTATTTACTTGTTTTAATTCAACACATGCACAAACCGCTGATAATCAGCAAATTGATGGGACTTCAGAGGAAATACTGGTTTTTCGCACATCACCGGCAAAGTCCAGATTTGCTGAAGGATTGTTCCGTTTTCAGGTCAGCACGTTCAGCCCGATCCTGGTGGTCAAAGTCAACGGCTTCGCCCAAATGGTGGCAGAGGATTCAGACTGGGCAGAATTTGAGGTTCCGTATTATCTCAAACAGGGGAAAAACCTTTTTAAGATTTTTGTTCAAACAAAAAACGGACAACTGGAAAAGGAATTTATTGTAACCTACGAGCCGGTCAGGAAAAAGGAGGTTGAGCCTCCTCCTCTAAAGGGGATGATAATGATCGGTCAGACTAACAGCAACAATGTGCTGCACGCACAGGATGGAAACACAAAAACAAGTGAGGCAAAAAACGAATTGCTGTTTTCAGCTGCCTACTCGTTTGGCATTTCAGAAGAATCGGACGTTTCATTGAATGGATTCATAAAATTTGACCGTCATCAAAACCGAAGCCTTGCCGCTGAAGAAATATTGTTCCGGCAGCTGAGTACAGAATACAGTCACAAAAAACTGCTGGGTATGAATTTCAGGAGCGCTTTAGGTCAGACTGTGATAAGCGTCAAGGACGCAAATCCTTCTGACCCCAAAAAAGCAGGTGAATTCAGGGAAGATGTGTTGTCCCTGTTCCTTAATGCTTCAGGCAAATTCAATCTGGGCCGGTCAACTGTTATGTCAATAAAGCTGCAGTTTGACAGTCAGAATAAAGTAAAATCAGACACTGAAGACGGTACACTGACCCAGGCATCTATAGCTGGTAAAATGCGCTGGGAAGATTTCAGGTTCCTGGCAGGTGTGGACTCACAGTCAACTGGATTCAAGGAGCCCACCAAGGATTACCAGACTACTAATATTAACGCTGGAGTAACATTTTCCTTGACACCATGGGTGTTTGGCATGAACTTCCAGAACAGCACCCAGAATTACAAGAATTCTGATCCAGCATCAAACGTGGTTTTGAAGAATAAAAAAGATGAAATTACAGTAAACAGCAAATATGCATACAACCGTTCAAATATTTTTGGAGCGGATTTAAAACAAATTAAACAGTCTTCCAACGATGCATTGCGTACTTACAGCGAAAATCAAGTTTTGCTGCAATATATGTGGTTATTTTGAAACAGCTTTATAGAATATGCCCTTAATGATCCATTTGAAGAAAATTATGCCCCTGACCTTTGCTGCAGGGATGAGTTTATTTTTGCTGCAAACCTCTGCATGGGGAGCACAGAATACCCTGGAATTGCATTCGGGTACAGTGAAGATAATGAGAGAAGGAAAAAGCCGAATCATAAGAACGGCTGGTGAAAAGCTGCAGCTTTTGGCAAATGACCGGCTGCAAACCGGCGGAAATACCGACGTCTCGCTTTACCTCAAAGATGGAGAGGACAAAGTTAAATTATATTCCAACAGCTTCTTCCAGTTGGACGACAGTTCAGAGGTGGGCAACAGCGTGGCATTGCTGATCGGCAGGCTGAACTTCAATGTAAAGCCTCTTCCGGAAACTGCAGGAGCTGAGGATGAAACGGCGGACAACGCTGAAAAGAAAACAGAACTGGGAGAAAAACTCCCCGGAGAATTGGCAGCAACACTGAAAGGGAAACTGGCAAAACTTGAAAAATCCAAGCTTCGTCCTAAAAAAAGGAGATTTGAACTGCGTACCGTTTCCGCACTGATCGGCGTGCGCGGAACTGAGGGGGAATGCAGGACGAATCCAAACCCGCTCGAACCAATCACAAAATTAGGAATAAAAAAAGGTCTAGGTGAGATTGCTTCCGTTGAAGCCCCAGATACTAAAACACCTGTTTCAGCAGGAAAATATTCACAGGTAAAGGAAGGTTTTTTACCTTCAGCCGTTACTCCCCTGGGGCCGGGAGGAAGCATGGATGGAGTCATACCCGGACCTGCAAAACCGATAGATGAATTTGCACAGCGGGCTGAAAATGCCCTTGATGACGAGTGGCTTGACCGTATTGAAGAGACAAATGCAATGCTTGGTAACGCGGAAAACGCTATTGATGCTATAAAATCCAAAACCCTGACTCTGAGCATGACCTTTACAAACCGATAGAAATTTATTAGTGAAACTGCATTAATTAAAAATGAAAGATAATCAATTTCATCTATTTAAATTTCAGAAAAAGTGTGCCGGAAATATTTCCGTTAACTGTAAATAAAAATTTTCTATCGAAGAAATAAGATGAGGCTGAGCAATATATACATCTTTATTTTTGTATTTATTACGATCGTACTTCCTGTTTCCTGCGCGGATATTGAAACGGAAACCAATGGTTACGCGTACATGAGTATCAGCCTTGATGATGTGTCCCTTCGAAAAGCCGCTCGTTCAAATCTTGCCAGTGAAACCATGACAAGCAGTGAAGCCAAAACTATTTTAGCTGTACTGATGCCCTCCGTTCCCTGTGAATCAGGTACTGCAACTACTGGTCTGGAATACAGCAGGGCTCTGGTTGATACTACCGCATACAGCGCGCAATTTGTGGTACCGCTGGACACCAATATAAAACTTTGTCTCTATTTTTTCCAAAATGAATATAATTTGAATGACTTGACCGGAGGAGCTATAACTCCGGATGGTTTTGGTGTATCAGGCATTTTTTCGATTGACTCCGAAACAACTTCCAAAACTGTTTCAGTTGAATTTTGGGCTGTATCTTTTTCAGATGTCACCTTCAAAATCAGCAGTAGCAGCAGCGCAGGTATGATTGTCGGCAGTACAGGCACTGCCAAGCTGAATTCTGCCGCCGGATATATCATAGAAGCTAAAGACTTTACCATCACTGCAACTGACAACAGCAGCAAAAACTTGGTATTTTCAAATGTTGCTTATGATACATACAGCTACAATGTTGATTTACAAGGATTTATTCCTGGAAATGAGGCATTTCTTGTAAGCAGCCCCGCGGAGTTGCTGGACATAAAATTAGAACCAAATATGGTTGAAATTGAATGGTTCAGTTTTGATAACCTGACTATTTCTCAGGTAGGAACAAGTTCTTATGCTGTTGCCGGGGGGACAGTGATACTCAATGTACCAAACGAACAAAAAGATAACATCACCCAGGTGCTTTCCATTATGCAGGTAAAAAGGGTTGGAGGATCAACTATTGTGGATGTTACGCCGCCTATAGACCTTTCAAACTGGATGAAATCTGAAGGATCTGACAATGTTACTTACACAACTTTATTTTCTACTGCTACACAAATACCTCTTTATCATGGCTCGAATGAGCTGCAATTGAACCTGTCAGTAAATCAAGAGTCTAAAACACTGACAATGGGTACTGTGAATTATGATGCATGTGTTGATAACAGCACAATGTGCTTCACACTTACCTGGACTGACGGTCTTGATCCGGACCTTCACTCATACTATTTTCCGAACTGGACGTACAAGGAGGAGACAGGAACATTTGACAACACATCCAGAGGATTGCGTTACTGGATTTACAGTAATGCCGCCCATAAAAAATATACAGAAACAGGAGATGTAATCCAGCTCGAGGATGGCAGTACTTCTAATGACAATGAGGTGCAGGTCTGGGCAACCGACAATCAGGAAGTCGGTGACGGAACATATCTTGTCTATGTTGAGGATATTGATGTTATAGATGTACAGAATTTTAAGCTTGTTTTGTCCGGGCCGGGATTGAGTGACAACAAAACTTACGGTCCATACAATTTCAAGGATGACAGTGACAACACTACAACAGAGGCTGTCAATCCTCAGGCAGTATTTTTCATTCAGGTGGATAACAACTCAATCGTAAGGTCAGACACTATCAATGTTGGAGATAATCTTTCATCAGATTTAATGCAGTGGGCCGGCACACTTCAGAATTCTGTAGTGGAGTAAATAGGGAAAGCAGAAAAGATTCAGCTTATACAGCAAAATATGGGCATTATTAAAAAATTTCTGAATCCTCGTTACTTGTTTGCTTTTTTAGTGATTGCAGGCGGAACTATGATTTCCGTGCTGCAGTCTACACCAGACCAGTGCGTCTCTACAACTGACGGAGATCTTTCTGAACAATCCACTTTTGGTGAATACCAGGGCATCATCCAATCAGGATGCGGAACCAATTTGGCCCTGGACTACATAATTGGCACTGGTACAACAGTCACCTGGAGTGGCTTCGACGGTCCTGTTACCGGCAGTGTTGAAGTTAAAAGCGGGGGTTCATTAGATATTAATGGTAACGCGAATTTTGGCAGTTCACTCACCAACTCAGGTACATTCGCAGTAAAGGCACCGGAGACACCTGAAATTCCAACTGCACCCAGCAGTGATTTTTACACCATTAGCATTCCTGTAGGGTCAGGACACACCTCAGAAGACGGCACTCCTTCGACATTCGATGTTGCTCTGTATGATTCACCATTTCCTGCAATTCCAGCGGACCCTGTAACGGACTACAGCACTTTCTATAGCATCAGTGGCAGTCCGGTGAACACCGAAGAAAGCGGAACAACTTCGACATTCGATGTTGTTCTGAATGCAGCTCCGCCAGTACCTGCAGTTCCTGCGGATCCTACGCCTCCGAGCAGTGATTTTTACACCATTAACATTCCTGTAGGGTCAGGCCACACCTCAGAAGACGGCGCTCCTTCGACATTCGATGTAGTACTGAATGCAGCACCTCCAGTACCTGCAACTCCGGATGAT
>LULR01000008.1_pt1 | contig 101727 bp, 93 predicted proteins | sample 729471 | NCBI WGS metagenome assembly LULR01 (sample SAMN03860284, study PRJNA289734) | marine metagenome | biome: seawater column; feature: ocean; material: water; isolation source: Red Sea water column Station 108 - depth 500m | place: Saudi Arabia: Red Sea | collected 2011-10-15 | depth 500 m
TATATGGACTAAGGAACGTGATTATATTCAATGCCTGCAAATAAAAACTGCAATTGAGGCCCTGAGTGGCGCAGATCAGGCAGCAGTTTTACTCGAGCTTGTAACATGGGCATCTGCAGGCGGTCTGCTGCCTTCTGCAATACGCACCGCTGTTTGCGATCCGCTTGTTTCTCTGACAACATATCTCAGCAAACTGACTGACTCTGTCAGCAAACTCACGCTTTCCGGTGACAACACGAAGGCCATCACTGATGCCCAGACATCTACTGACGCCTTACTGAAAAAGGTTGGCTGCAAAGAGTAAAGATTCTTCTTATCACCAATTGCTTTGACCGGCATAATAAAATATGTCTCACTCAAAATCTCCATCCTCACCAACATTGAAAGATTGGGAAAAGCTTGCATCAGCTGAATTGCAGGGGGATCCAGGTTCTTCAGTCAATTGGAAAACACTGGAAGATATTGAAATAAAACCGCTCTACACCTCTGAAGACCTAGAAAAGCTGGGCTACTCAGAAACACTCCCCGGTTTTTCTCCGTTCACCAGAGGACCTCGTGCCACAATGTATTCCGGAAAACCCTGGACAATCAGGCAGTACGCTGGATTTTCGACCGCGGAAGAATCAAACAAATTTTACAGGGAAAACCTTTCAGCAGGTCAAAAGGGTTTAAGTGTGGCTTTTGATCTCGCTACACATCGTGGCTATGATTCTGATCATCAGCGTGTGCTAGGAGATGTTGGGAAAGCAGGAGTAGCGATTGATTCGGTTGAGGACATGAAAATCCTGTTCGACCAGATTCCACTTGATCAAATGTCTGTTTCCATGACCATGAACGGCGCCGTTTTGCCCGTTTTAGCAGCTTTTGTGGTTGCGGCTGAAGAGCAGGGTGTGAAACAGGAACAGCTAAGCGGAACCATCCAGAATGATGTGCTGAAAGAGTTTCTGGTACGGAATACCTACATTTACCCTCCTTCGCCCTCAATACGCATCTCGGGCGATGTAATTGAGTACGTTAGCCTCAACATGCCTCGTTTTAATTCTGTCAGCATCAGCGGTTACCATCTCCAGGAAGCAGGGGCAACCGCTGTACAGGAACTGGCTTTCAGCCTTGGCAACGGTTTGGAATACGTGCGCACGGCACTCGACCGTGGAATGAATATTGACAGTTTCGCACCGAGGATGTCCTTCTTTTTCGGCATCGGAATGAATTTTTTCATGGAAATCGCCAAATTACGCGCAGCTCGCTTTTTATGGAACAAGCTGATCCAACAGTTTAATCCGGAAAAATCTGAATCTGCAATGCTGCGCACCCATTGCCAGACTTCCGGATGGAGCCTGACAGAGCAGGATCCTTTTAACAATATTGTGCGTACAACAATTGAGGCCCTTGCCGCGACACTTGGCGGAACACAGTCACTTCATACAAATGCTTTTGATGAGGCGCTTGGTCTGCCAACCGAAACATCAGCCCGTGTTGCCCGGAACACGCAGCTGATCCTGCAGGAAGAAGCTGGAATTCCGCATGTTGTTGATCCTTTTGGAGGATCATATTTTATGGAATCACTGACCGAATCACTGATTCAGGAATCAACAAAACTGCTGAATCAGGTTGAAAGCCTCGGCGGAATGACAAAAGCTGTTGAATCAGGAATGCCGAAACAGCAGATAGAAGCCGCCTCTGCTCGTAGACAGGCCATGATTGATCAGGGAGAAGAGGTGATTGTTGGAATAAATAAATACCAAGCAGAAAATGATGAACCGGTCGAGGTACGTGAAATCGACAACAGTGCGGTGCGTGATGCGCAAATTAAACGGCTGGAGAAAATCCGGAATTCTCGTGATCAGCAAAAAGTTGATTCCGCGCTGAACGCGATTACTGCTGCAGCAGAATCGGCAAAAGGGAATCTTCTTGCACTCACAATTGAAGCCATTCGGGCGCGTGCTACAGTAGGTGAAGTTTCTGCTGCCATGGAAAAAGTCTGGGGACGCTACAACGCGCCAATCCAATCAATATCAGGAGTCTATGCAGGAGCATTTCCGGATCAGCATAAAATTTCCGCGGTACGAGATGAGGTTAAGGCTTTTGCAAGAAATGCCGGACGCCGTCCCCGAATTATGGTGGCAAAGATGGGGCAGGATGGACATGACCGCGGTGCAAAAGTAATTGCAACAGCATTTGCGGATATGGGTTTTGATGTTGATATCGCTCCGCTATTTCAAACCCCGGAGGAGGTGGTCAAACAATCAATTGAAAATGATGTACATGTGATTGGCATTTCATCCCAGGCAGCAGGACACAAAACTCTGATTGAGCAGTTGATGAAAGTCCTGCGTCAGGAAAATTCGGAAGACATTGCGGTTGTCGCCGGCGGAGTGATCCCTCCGCAGGATTATGATTTCCTGAAGAAACTGGGGGTGGCATGCATTTTTGGTCCAGGAACCCCTATTCCTGAAGCGGCACAGGAGGTATTGTCTGCCGTGGTAAACAACTCACAAAATCATTAAATTCCAGAACATATGAATCCAAAAAGTTCGCCCTTGCTTGAGGAAATTCTTCAAGGAAAACGCAGGGCAATAGCCAAAGCTATTACTTTGCTGGAAAGCTCCAATCCGAAATCATTTGATAATGGACAGGAACTGCTGGAGTCACTTTTGCCGCACACAGGCAAGGCAATGCGTATCGGCATTACAGGAGTTCCGGGTGTTGGAAAAAGTACGTTTATTGAAGCATTCGGACTTTTTTTGATTGAGCAGGGGCATCGTGTGGCAGTGCTTGCTGTAGATCCCAGCAGCCCGATTACCGGCGGCAGCATCATGGGCGACAAAACACGCATGAAGGAGCTTTCGCAGCATCCGGACGCGTTCATTCGTCCATCTCCCTCTTCCGGAGTTCTAGGCGGTGTGGCCAGAAAAACAAGGGAAACCATGCTGATTTGTGAAGCGGCTGGATATGATATTATTTTCGTGGAAACAGTCGGAGTCGGACAGTCTGAAACTATGGTGGCTTCGATGGTCGATTTGTTTTTGCTGTTGATGCTGCCCAATGCAGGAGACGAATTACAGGGGATAAAAAAGGGAGTGCTGGAACTGGCTGATCTTGTTGTGGTAAACAAGTCAGATGGCGTGCAGGAATCTCAGGCAGTCACAACACAGTCGGAATTCCGTAAGGCACTGCAACTGCTTTCATCATCAAAATCTTCCTGGTCTCCGCAGATTTTACTCAGCAGCGCTCTTGAAAAGCGTGGAATGGACCAAATCTGGGAAGCAGCAATAAAATTCCGGGAAGCCCTGCAAAATTCAGGAGAGTGGGAACAACTGCGTCGAAGTCAGTCAGAAAAATGGATGTGGACGCTGGTCGAAGATGGGCTGCTTACTAATTTCCGGAATCATCCAGATATAAAAAATTCAATTCCGGAACTGGAACAATCTGTTGCTTCCGGAAAAACAATGCCCACCACAGCCGCCCGGCAACTGCTGGATTCGTGGCAATCCCGGAAAAAGTAAAGTACTTCAAGAGCACTTCATACCTACTTTCTTTATGCAGTCCATTACTGCTTAACATCCCATCCTGGAAAAACAAGTAAGGCAGGATGACATTTTAATGACCTTGCTAATACTTTTGCCCTTTCTATACCAAGCCTGACTCTATAATTTACTATAGCAGAAATTACAGGTTGCGGAATTCCTGTAAGCGCAGACAATAGGCTTTGACTTAATGCCTGCAGCTCTCGGATAATCCGGACTGATTCTCCAATCGAAACTGTGGTTATTTTGACTCTTAATTCATAATCTTACATTTTATTTTTTCTAATAGTCATGTGCTGTACAATCAGTTCCTTTTCTGGAATCTATAAATCAGCAATTTGCTTAGGCCTAGTATGAATGTGTAATAAAGTATGAAATGCGGTGGTCCCCAGTCCAGGGTTATGTTAAATGAAGCCCAGCTTCCCCAGCTGTGCAGGTTTTGCAGAATCGCGTACCAGCTTTCCACAACCATTTCAGTCAGCGAAAAAATATTTTTTTCAAAAAAACCAAAAGGCAGATTACCCAGGGATAAAGCGCTTACCAGCAGAGCAAGCAGACAGCATGGCAATACCAGAATCCCAAGCAATAGCACCATAACCAGGTTCAGCCAGAATGTTTCCAATGTAATTCTTTCAAATGTTGCCGCAACAACAGGCCCGGTACCCAGCATGACAGCGGTTGTGATACCGATGCTGATTAAACAGTATTTAAGCAGGCGCCTCCGGAAAGAATCATTTTCATGAGTGAGTGGATAAAGCGGCAGGAACCATAAAATGAAAAACACTGCAATAAATGAAAGCTGAAATGAAATTTCGTAAATGACCGCGGGATTGAGGAAAATGAAGAACAAGGCGGTGGCAAACAAAGCATACAAGGGTTGATGAATCTGCCCCAGCAGGCGCCCTGCAACCAACATGCTCAGCATGCAAACCGCCCTGAACGCCGGTGTAGGCATTCCTATTAAAAGCAAATAAATCCAGATTCCTGTCAGAGATATCAGATGCGAAGAAGCATGATAATGGGGGTTCTCCAAAACACGGTTTGACAAGCGTCCCAGTCCTCTGACAAGTAGTAGAAATATTCCGTATATCATACCTATGTGCAGTCCGCTGATAGCCAGTAAATGAGCCATTCCGGATTCCCGAAAAGTCTTTGCTGTCTCACGTGAGGTGTATGTTCGCTTTGCCAGAGTTAAGGGCAAATAAAGTGAAAGTGCTTGATTCGAAAGATAAAACCTTGCCCTGTCAGTAAGCTGCATTACCCAGCTGTCAAGTCGGCGTGACAGAGAAGATTGTGGTGTGATGGCGTTACGGTAACGGAAATCTGAAAATGTTAAGGAAAGACGATTGTTCTCCACACTAACCTCATTCAATCGTCCAATTACCTGTAAATGCCGCCCCAGATAAAAGCTGGAAATTCTGCGTTTGGTTTTAGGCAGGTTTAATATAATTTCCGGAAGCCATTGCGTATGTTTTCCTTTGAAAACTTCAACATTATTCAGATTCAGTCGTATGCTTTCCTTACTTATTACACGCTGCCGAATCCTGCCGTTCACCATAATTTTCGATTCAGCGGAAATTTCCCGCTGCAGCCAATTCATGGTAGAAGGAAGGACAAATAACCATTGATAAAGCAGCATGCCGCCAATCAAAAGCAGTAAAATAAGGGGGAAATGTAAATTGTGACGAAGGGACCACAACAAGCCCAGCCCGAGGCCCAGCATGATCCATTCAGGATGGAGCTGATTAAGTGTGTGTTGATAACGGAATATAATCCAGATCAACAAAACCGACACAATTATAATTTGCAACAAACCGGTTTTGTGCCAACTGAACTTCATTCCGCACTATGGTTTCAATTGAAGAGATTTCTAACCTTGATACTCAATCAATAAAATAATGAAACTGTACAGGGTTTCCTTCTCGTTCAACCATCAGCGCAATTTCCCGTTCTGACTGAAGCACCTCCAGCAGCTTGAGCGCTTTGTCTACTGTGTCAACAAGAAAACCGTTAATTTCCAGGATGATGTCGTTTGGTTTCAATCCCAATTGTTCATAAATACTTTCTTTTTTAATGTACTGAAACATGAAATAGGGCTTTCCATCTTTCTTGGTAGGAATTACACGGGCATCATTCAGCAGCTGTCCAAAATCAGCAAGCTGCTCATCAACCCATACTCGCTGAAAATGAAAAGTATTTTCACCCTTTGCAGCAGATGATGGTGTCGCTTTTACTTCTGCCACGTTTTTTTCTTGCGGTGAAACAACAAGCGCTCCCGTTTTTTTACCCTGAACTGTACCTGTCTGGGTCTTGGTTGTTTTTGCCTTGGCTGGGGCTGTCTTTGCTGCCTCGACAGGACTTTTCATCCACAAAGCCTGTTTTTTGCCATCATGCAGAATCAAAACCCATCGGTCCTTAATTTCCAGTATTTTTACACTTTCCGGCGAACATTCCTGATCACGCTGGATTGTACTTGCGTTAAAACATTCGCCTGTTCCAAAAATAACATAATTGTGAAGATTGTCTTTTTTGCTTATAAAAGCAAAGGAGCTTTTCGCTCCATAAATCATAGTTCCCGCAAGAGCAAGGGCCAGACTTGTACGTTCTACCGCTTCCTCTTCTCCTGTTTCCGGAGCTAATATTGTTAGATCTTCAGGAGGTTCCAAAGATTCTTCAATTTCTGTTTTTTGCGCATTAAAGATATTGCGTTCCAGAATGACCTCAAAATATTTCTCAGCTTTTCCGGGATCAATAGGAAGTCTTTCTGTGGCGATTGAGTATTTTCCGGATGATGAATCGGATAAGGACAGAACTTGATGATGAAGCCAGGTGCTCAACAGGGAGCCTCCCATGTAGGAGACTATTCCTGCAAGCAGAAGGTTGAAGAATAAAATAAATGTTGAAGAGGAAAGTCTCATGTCGGTAACAAATCTTGAGAGACTAAAGGTGAGAAGAAATCAACTGCTCGATTGTGAACTTTCTTTTTGTTTTATAAAATCAACTGCAAACTCAGCCGCAAGCAAATATCCCTTGACTCCAAGTCCAGCCAACGCGCCAATCGCGATATCTGAAAAATAAGATTGATGCCTGAATTCTTCGCGTTTATGGACATTTGACAGATGAATTTCAACAAAAGGAATTCCCACACCAAGCACAGCATCACGCAGTCCTACACTGGTGTGCGTAAATGCTCCCGGATTCAAAAGCAAAAAATCAGCTTCACGCTGTTCATGCAGCCAATCAATAAGTTCTCCTTCAGAATTTGACTGAAATGTTTTACAGTTTATTTCATGCTTCTTGAGTGTGGATGCCACCTGTTCTTCAATTTCCTTCAAAGTTGTTGAACCATAAATTTCAGGCTCACGGCTCCCAAGTAAATTCAGATTAGGACCATTTATTAAAAGTACGGTTGGCATTGCCCAAAAGTCTCTTAAATGTTGAATAATTCCTGCTGCAATTTCAGGAAAATTAATATGACGGAACTGAAATCGTGTCTGCTCAAGATATAGCCTGCTTCACCAAAATGCAAGAATTATGGATAACAACCAGCAGGTGTATTAGATGACAAGCAAGTTCCGCACGAATTTTGTCATTACCTCCAATGTTTGTGACTGTTGATCACGATGGGGAGAGTGACCGCAGTTGTCCAAAAAACATGTTTCCACACTTCCTCCTGCTTGCCGAGCAATGGCATCGACTTGTGCCGAAGTACCATATTCATCATCATTTCCCTGGATGATTAATTGCGGTACTTTAATCCCCGGCAGAGATGACTCAATGTTCCATTCAGCAAATTCCGGATCAAGCCAGATATCTGCCCAGCTGTGGAATGTGGTGTCAATATCCAGATGATGTTTCTTCAAACTTTTACGCATATTCCCTGACAGATAATTTTCTCTTAATTTTTGTATGGAAGTAATCGTGAGCGGTTCACAAAAAACATGCGGTGCTTCATTAATCAATCCCAGCAAATTATCAGCAGAGTCCTGGCCGGCGTGAATTAAAGCAATCGATGCCCCGTCTGAATGCCCCACCAGTATGTACTGCTGAATTTTGGATTGCTTTAATATTTCCGGAAGCGCCTGATGTGCTTCATGGTGCATGAAATTCAGGAAACGTGGAAGTTCCAACTCTCCAGATTTTCCGTAGCCAAGCCTGCTGTAAACAAGTGCTCCGCACTCGGTTTTTTGGGAAAGTTTTTGAGGGAAATCCCGCCACATGGAAACAGAGCCCAAACCTTCATGCAGAAAAATCAATGTTGGAGCTTCTTCCGGCAGAGGTCCATGCCAGACTGATTCAATTTTTTTTCCGTTTAGTTGAAGATCCAAGGTGGGAGTAAATGTGAAGACGCCAGGAATGTATTTTTTCCTCAATGCTCAGCAATTTTAATCTTTTTCGACATCATTACTTTTGGAGGCAAATACTTTGTCAAGGTCTCTCTTCAGTTTGCTCAAGTGGTATTCTTTATTCAGCGCGATGTGAATGATGGAAAAAAGTGTGGCAACAGGTGAAACGACGGCGAATCCATACTGTGTAATCAGATATAAATCAACCAGCAGTGCGGAGGTTTCAAGAAGTTTAATCAGGTCAAATACCAAACGGTGGCGCAGAACGAGCCACAGCGACATTGCATGTGCCACAACCGTCAATGCCGCGGTACCAACCCAGATGTAAAGGAGAAGATCCAGAGTGGCCAGTCCCAGCATCAGGCTCAGTGATGCCGTAAGAGTGCGTTCAAGTGTTTCTTTGTTCATGGTTTCAAGACAGGGAACTGTGATTAAAGTTAAATTATTTTGAAAAAACGCAGCAGTATAATTTGTCAGTTCATGCTTGTTTAATACAGTTTCATTCTACTCAGTATAACTGTAAATAGTCAATTAACTATTGCTGAAACTGATGTATATAGGGGAGCCTATGGAAAACTCACAATTCCGGAAGTATGACACATTTATATAGCAGAATAAATACAGGCAGGAATCAGTTTATTTCATTCCGATTTTTTGCCGCCATCAACATAAACCTTGAAACCATCTTCGATCAAACCACGCAGGCGTGGATCATTTTTTCTCTTGGCTTCCTCACAAAGTTTGCATTTGCAGTCTATGTGGTGGGTTTTTTGAAATTTTTTGAGTTTTAAGTGTGACAAATCCTTGCCGTCATTTTGCATGTCCTTTAGCATTTTTTCGATCTGCCGCATTGCCAAGGCAAGGATTCGATCACGATTACTTGGGGATTTGAAATTCAGCATTTATGAATTAAATTTAGCGTGGCCAAAGATTAGTTGTGTTATTTCATCTTGACAACAGTTTTGACATAATGGACAATCGCTTACAGGCAAAATAGCCAACATATCCATACAGCCATATTTGGTTGTAACTTATAAACTTACATTTACACACAAGGGATATTTTATGTCAGGGAAGCTTGCTAATATCTGGGGCATTGTAATTCTCCTCATCGCCGGAGCTTTTTATTTGAGTGCGTACATTGTTGACAAGACTGAATACGCGATTGAGATACTGTTAGGTGATCCTGTGGACATTGTCATGGAGCCGGGACTCAATTTCAAGCTGCCATTTGTCACTCGCATTATTTACATGGAAAACAGGCTCCAGGATTATGATGCGGATCCGGGCGCGGTCTTTACCAAAGACAAGAAAGAAATGAAAGTTGATACCTATTCCAAGTGGCGTGTTTCCAGTCCTCTGAAATTTTATGAAACCGTGCGCACCACTGCCGGGGCACACGCGAGGCTGGATGATATTATCTATTCACAAACCCGTGAAGTTCTCGGACAGCACACACTAGTGGAAATCGTTTCCGGAAACCGCAAAGAAATACGTGAAGACATCACTTTACGTTCCAGGCAGAACGCGGTAAATTTCGGTATCGAGATTCTGGATGTACGGATAAAACGTGCTGACCTGCCTGAAGCAAATAGCCAAGCTGTCTTTGGACGAATGAACGCGGAACGGAGAAGACAGGCAAAACTATATCGATCAGAAGGCGACGAGGAATCCCTGAAAATTCGTTCTGATGCTGACAGAGAGCGTGTGGAAATACTTGCTGAAGCAAAAAGGATCAACGAAGAGACTCGTGGTGAAGCTGATGCAGTTGCTACAAAAATCTATGCTGACTCATATCAAAAAGATTCAGATTTCTTCAAATTCCTGCGTTCACATGATGTTTATCGCAATAGTCTGCAGGAAGGCACAACCCTGCTGATGGACGCGGAAAGCAAATTTTTTAAGTACCTCAAATAAATATCATTTTCAATGATCAACTGAATGGATTAGTTTATTCATGAAACCGGCTTGTGCTGCAAGAAAATTATTTAGAGCACCAGCTAATAGAAGTCAAAATACAAAACCTTCCCTCTCTATTTCCACAAAGGCAGCAAATACCCTGTTTCTGCCTTAATAGTTCAAGACCTATACTGTTTCCTGCTGAAATCACAAATAATGCCTGATTCTGATAAAAATTATTTTCAGGTTATTGCTGAATTGGAGCGCTGGGGCAGTTACGAAACAAGCGCTCAACCCAGGGATATCAGTAAACTGGAGGGTATCAAACGTTTGCTGAGAGATTTAGGAAATCCTGAGAAATATTTTAAAATAATACATGTTGCCGGAACCAATGGGAAGGGACTGACCGCGACAATGATCAGCCGATTGTTGGGAGTACAGGGATTTTCCACCGGCTGCTACACATCCCCGCATTTAGTAGATATCAGGGAAAGAATCACTCTTAACGGCAAACGTGTATCCAAAAACACCTTTGCTGATAGCGCGGCGAAGGTGCTGAATACTGCAAAAGGTTATAACTGCACTCCTTACCTTTCCTATTTTGATATCCTGACCGCAGTTGCTTTTGATGTTTTTTTGAAGGAAAAGATGGAATGGGTCGTGCTGGAAACCGGATTGGGCGGGAGAGCTGATTCCACAAATGTGACTGACAAGGAACTATGCGTTTTGACAAGAATCGGGCTTGATCATCAGGAGGTTCTCGGCAGCAATATAAAACAAATTGCATCAGAAAAAATCGGCATCACTCGCTCAGGTATTCCTGTAATAGTGGCCCCGCAAGTAGAGGAATTGAAAACATGGCTGCAGGATAAACTCAGCAAAGACAATGTGCCGTGTTTTTTTGTTGAGGAGATTTTTACGGAGCAGTTTGCTGAAAATCAGTTTGCGCCGGGAACAGATACAAAACCCTGGCTGGAATGTTTTCAGACAAGTTTATCGGCAATGCAGCTGTTATTTAAAGCATACAATAAACAGAAGCAAATTTGGTTTGATGCTGCTCACAAAGTAAAATTATCCGGACGACTCGATTTGCGGCACAATGTATTTTGGTCAAAACACAAAAAGCATTTCAAAACACTGCTGCTTGACGGGGGCCATAATCAAGACGCACTGCTGGCACTGTCTGAATCTATTTCAAAAAACAAGCTCTTCCCATCAACCCTGATTCTGAGTATGGCCTCAGATAAATTGCATGATGCCCTGAGAATACCACTGAGAGAATTATGTGCCACAGCCAATAGAATAATTATCACACCTGTCCATTCTCCAAGAACCGCTACTCCTGAATTGCTTGAAAATTTCCTGGAAACATCCAGAGCACTGCAACATTCTCCGGAAGTAATACATGCCGATTCTGCTGAAGACTCGCTAAACATTTCATTACAAACTCCTGATATACCAGTTGTGGTGGCTGGCTCGTTTTATCTGGTTGGACAGGTTATGCAGCTTTTAAAGATCGATACAGATTCTGAAAAATATTGATACAAAACCAGACAACTTGCTGAAAAATATAAAAAAATATTTTCAAGATACATTGGATGAACGCGCTACAAAGTTGTCATTTTTACTTTTTCGAATGCATCACATTAAGTAAATAATATTATTGTTACAATCATTACTTATATTGTTAGCATTCCTCACCATTCGTTCGATTTCATTAAATGTGCAGTCGATCAATTCACTTCATTAATTAATTTCGCAATTAAAGGAGGAAAAATGAAATTACTAAAAACTTTTTCACGATTGGACTAATCATTTCTCTACTAGTGCTATCCCATACAGCACTGGCCTGTCACAAAGGTGGTGCTATGGGCTTAGCAAGCAAAGACCCCTTGCACTCCACATTAGATTATACTTTTGGAAGCACATTTGTTAGCGCAAGTACCTTTGGAACTTTGGGCTGTGAAAACTGGGATTTTGTCAAGAATAACCGTGTGCAGTACCTTGATCTTGTCTGAGGAGGCAGCACAGGGTAAAGGAGAGCATATTATTGCTCTTTCTGGTATGTTTGGATGCCAGGGAGAATATCAACAATCATTTGAATCAATGATGAAAGGCAGCTATCCCCATCTTTTCCTTGACATGCAGGAAATAGACAGTTATGAAAGAGCCCATTTGCTGGATTATGAAATCAACAGGCTAATGGAGCTTAATCAAATGGGCAATAAATGCACATATATTTCTTCCTCATAGTTCTCACTTATAAAAAAGGACCGGTGCTGTAAATAAACCGGTCTTAATCCCCCCTTTCAATCGCAATGTCCTGAATAAGTGGAAACGTGAAGTTGTTGTCCTCACAGGCATATAGTCCTAAAAGGAATATGTCCATGAAATACGTGTAATGCCACCAGGCATTCCTACCCTTGATGGCAGGGTTTCTCCGCGGTCATTATAAGTAGAATCATAAATAGTTGAGTCGATTATGGTGTTGGAGGCAAACGGATTGTCGATAATTTCTCTTTTCCCGGGAAAGAGGAATTCCAGCATGAAGCCGAAACTTTCACCTCCTGAAGCAATTCCCATGCGCCTGAACGGCATGGTGCCTGTTGATCCGCTTATCTCAGTCTGGGTTACTGGAGCATAGTCCACAATTGTGGGATTTGACCTGATACCGTACCTTATAGTACTTTCCACCCTTGAAAACCCAAAACCTACAAATATATCCATATCATCCGGTGCTGGTACACCAAATGGATGTATTGACGCAGAAAACATATAGAAATGAGAAGCCATCCTCAAAAGCGGGGTCGCGTAAGAAGGATCTGCTCCAGAGGTCGCAGCCCTGACCTTTTCGTCATCCAGCCAGATATTTGTGTAGGCAAAGCATAAACCGATACCCACAAAAAGTTCAGTCGGCAGTATGTACTCAACTGAGAACGGAGGCAAGCCCTTCAGCAATGGGATATAACTGAATAACTTTGTTAAGGAGCCATCTTTGCTTTTGTGGCCATCATCATTTTTGTTGTTCACATTTGGAATTAAACCGGCGGTTCCCGGTTCAAGAAATGTTGCACCAAAAAATCCTTTCCCGCCTTTGAAACGGCTTGTACCGGTCATTTGATAAAACGGATGATCCTCATCGCTGCTGAATGTTTGGTGCAGAATTTCCCAAAATCCGATGCGCCAGGCAGTATCTGCTGTTTCAGCAGGGGCCGGAGGGGCTTCTTCCTGAGTGTATGCAGCAGCTGAAAACAGCATAACTATTGCTGCCGTAACAAGAAATTTCCAGGTAATATTAATGAAATACATAGACACATCAGAGTCAAAACAAATCAGCCACCGAATCATGGATAATCGATCACTGAACAACCAGATGGTCGAGGTGAGTTTAGTCAGTTAGAGGCAAGAGTACCGTAGTGTCCCAAAACATCCTCCCAATCCCTGGCACGGCGAATTTCCGGGTGCTCAAAGTCGGCATTAAAAGGTCTGGACATCAACCATATTTCAGCATCCGGAAATGATTCCAGCACATTGAGACAATTGTCAGGATGATCGTCAACAAAAATAATAGACTTTTCTTCCTGGTGTAATTCACCAATAACTTCCGCCTTTGTTTTTGAAGAATTGCCGTCATAATTTATAAATCCGGCACAGTGCGCGGAGTCAAATTTAAATCCTGCGTTTCGTAAATTCTTTTCTCTTCGCTCAAGACAATCCGGTGGTATGTTTGTGATGAAATGCACAGGATATGCCCCAAACTTGGCGTTAAAATGCTCCGGATCCACAATTGGATTCAACTGTTCAAAGGCATTACTGCTGAGAAAATAATCCCAGCCTTCCATTACCTGATCCTTTGTAAGTAAATCAGAGAACCAGAAACTTTCCGGGATATAATCGTCTTTTATATCTAATTTAAAATAATCTTTGATCGTCCTGGTGAAGCCACCGTCAAAGTCCAGCATTACTCCATCTACATCAAAAAAACAACAATACACAGCTATTCAAAGGATTAAAAAATCAAAGTTAAATAATAATAGAAAATGTATCAAATCCCAGCTTTATCCGTAAAAATTGATAGCCAGGATTTTCCTGAAGCACATCAAGGATTTGGAAGATTTATTTTTTAGGCCAGTCAATCTGCTTTAATACTGAATCAACAGAATTTATTCAATTGTCCGAGTGCTTACACACTAATCGATTATAGAAAAAAAGTAAAGAGTTCCTGTAAGAAATTAGGCTGCACTCCGACTGCTGTATTTATAATATTCACTAACTGGATAGCACAGTTGAATAAAGAAAGTCTCTGTTATGTAAAAATATCTTTATGAAACATTCATATTTCTGGTAAAATGATGCCCTTCATTCATAATTAGAAATACATATTCAAATACTAGTTCCTACTTTAATCTGTGCTTTTCAGCCTTCCACCTCAAATTCTGATTATTCTGGTTTTTTGTCTGATATTTGCTCTCACATTCCATGAGTTCGGACATGCTTATACTGCTCATCTATGTGGAGATGACACTGCAAAATGGGCCGGTAGAATGTCACTTAATCCGCTGGTGCATTTAGACTTGTTTGGCAGTTTAATGGTACTGATTGCCGGTTTTGGCTATGCCCGTCCGGTGCCGGTTAATCCAAATAATTACCGCATCCGTAATTCTGATTTTTATATTGCTTCAGCAGGACCACTGATGAATTTGTTACTTGGGGTTGTTGCCGCTGTTTTACATGGGATTCTGGCTCAGATTAACCTGACGGTGCTTGCGGGAGTTCCCTTGCTGGAGCTGTTAAAACTGTTTATCTTCATAAATTTCAATCTTTTTCTCTTTAACCTGATTCCACTTGGACCACTTGACGGGAATTCCGTATTCCCGTATTTTCTGCCTTCAGCTTTGAGAATGCGTTTTCAACACTGGAATTATCGCTATGGATCATACGCTTTGATTGGGCTGGTTTTGCTCAGCATAGTGCTGCCTGGATTCAGTGCTTTCAGTTGGATTACATCCATCAGTTTAAGCATGACTAACGGACTTTTATGACATCCCTTCAGCTGCTCATGATGTTTTGACATCACCCTATTCCCATTCCCCCAAGAAAGAATTTACATGACTCTCGATGAACTAAAATCGATTTTTCTAAGTTATTGCTGCAATGAGGCAGGAACTCCGGATAAAAAACTGTTTGGGCTGGAGTATGAAAATTTTGTGATGAATCCTAAGGAAAATGAACAGACACAAAGTTTTGTACCACTATCTGTTGAAGGTGATTCCGGAGTTTTTCGAGTTTTAGAAAATTTAGCCGAATTCTCTAAGGACAGTGATGAACCACTGGAAAAAGTCTATGAAAAAGAAATGCTTTTAGCGCTTAAAAGTCCGTCAGGATCAAAAGTGACAATTGAACCTGGAGGTCAGATTGAACTCTCTGACGCGCCAAGGAATTCTCTTTTAGAAGCAAGCGAATCATTAAACAAATACTTAAATCTGTTAAAAAAAGCTGTCTCGGAATTTGACGGAAGGCTGTTGTTTCAAGGTGTTCAACCCGTGCATGGACTGGAGGAGTTGCCTTTTTTCAATAAAAGCCGTTACCAGATAATGTTTCCACACATGCTGAAAACCGGTACCCTCGGACAGTGGATGATGAAAGCGTCTGCCGGAGTGCAGGTCAGTATTGATTATGCCTCAATAGAAGATATGCAGAGAAAATTTGTTTTTCTGAACAGACTTTCACCATTCCTAACAGCCATATTCGCGAACAGTCCATTGGTTGAAGGCAGCCCAAGCGGGTTTTTATCTTATCGCTCACACATTTGGACAAGCACTGACGATACACGGTCAGGACTTCAAACATCTTTTTTAAGCGATAAATTCCATATTGAGGATTACATAAGCTGGGCGCTGGAGGCGTCTCCGTATCATTTGATGCGTGAAGGTGAAGTGGTGGAGACTACCGATTGGAATTTCCAACAACTGTTAGACGGTAATCATCCGGACCTGAAAATAACCATGGAAGACTGGGAAGATCATTTGGGCATGCTGTTTCCGGACATCAGAATAAAAAACATTCTTGAAATTCGGGTTGTGGACAGTATCTCCCCGCAATATGCGCTTGCAGTTCCGGCATTGATTGGAGCACTGCTTTATCATGAACATGCTTTTTCATCGGTTCAATCCATGCTGATGGATTTTCCTGACGAAGAATTCCAACTGTACAAAATGGCTGTGGCAAAGGATGCTTTACATGCAGAAGTAAATCGAACTAACTTTGCAAAAACTGGGAGGATACTGATGGAAACTGCCTTGGAGGAACTTGGCTCAGATGAAGAAAAATGGCTGATGCCGTATTTCGACAAATACACTAAAGAGGGAAGAACACCGGCAGATGAGACACTGGATGATTTCCGCAACTGTGGAGAATATCCGGAGAAATGGTTAGCAAAAATTTTAAGTAATTCGGATTACTGATCAGGCCATGCTACTTGTTTAAATTCACGCTTTTGCTGAATAGCAGATGGTTTTTTATCTTCTGTCCCACGGATCACACTTACAGAATAATTTCCATCAGACACTCCTGTGGTTCCCTGTAAAACAGGCGAGCCATTAATCCTGATTGTTACCAATCCATCTTTGTTTTCCAAAGGAATCACCTGACCTTCTTCCAATTTGCCATTTGTTACACTCAAATCAGTACTTCCCAGTTCAGCAACCACTGAATACTCCATCTTATCCAAAAAATCAGTGTAGTGCTGTTTTACATGAGGGAAATAGTATTCCATTGATTCAGGTTCAATAATTTTCTTTTTTTCCAGTGGCTTGAACAGAGAGTCCATACCGGTTAATGGCAAACAGAGTGTAATCTTCGATAAAATATCCCCTGCACTAATGTTTATACATCCTACCAGACAATACTCATAAGGAAGCATAACTCTCGCACGGTGAGGATAGATGGTGACACGATTAAGATTAAGCTCGACCTCGGCAATATTCAGCCAGCTTTTTTCGAAGTCGCCAATCATCAAACGCATCAAATCCAGCAAACTTTTCTGGTGCTCACGCATCAACTGCGCGAGGGAAGAACTATTCGTCTCTTGTCCGGCATTATTTTTCAATACAAATTCTGTAAAAAAAGAATTTTCTACAAGTAACAGTCCTTTGCCCTTGTTCAGTGTTTCAAAGATGTAGATCGGCTGTTCAGAAACAGAGCTGAAAAAATATTCAAATCGAAGCTGTTCAACATTTTCTGCTGATACCTCAAACATCAGGCCCATTTTCTCGTACAGTGTTTCCTGCACAAGTGAAGACCATCTGCGAAAGACAACATCCATCAAGTGGAATCTTCCAGTGGCATATTGAGCCTCAGCCAGTTCAAAATGTTTTACGGATATATTGGTTTGCTGAAGCATAATCTCAATTAATCCTGAACAATTCCCACAATACGAATACCAAGTTTATCATTGTTGATTCGAACAACTTCACCCCGAGCAATTGGTTTACCATCGAGCACTAAATCCACTGGTTCTCCTGCAGCTTTATCAAGTTCAATAATGCTGCCGTATGTTATTTGAGTTATTTCTTCACCGGTCAGCCTTGTACGTGCTATCTCAACCACAGCCTCATGATTCAAACTTAACAGCATTTTTGAACCCAAAGACACCCCTGGTTCTTCCAAGGTAACAGTTGCATGCGGCATTACAGTCTCTTCTATTTCAATTGCAGGAGTTTCCTCCGCTTCAGGCTCTGCCTGTTCAGAGTCAGGAGGTGACACTGGTTCACTCAATTCCTCAGGCTCTCCTGACACATCTTCAGCTGCCTGTTCTGGTTCTTCCTCTGTCTCAGTTATTACCTCAGAATCTTCTATTTCATATTCTTCAACCTCAGGCTGATCACTTTCCGCATCTTCAAGATTTAGATCCGCTGCATCAGATTCTTCCGTGTCATCCAGTGAGTCCATGCCAAGATCAAGATCTGCTGATTCTGCACCTTCACTTTCCTCAGTTACTTCAGGATCGTGCAGCATATCCAAAACATCAGAAGACTCTGCATCATCTTCCTTTTGATCAGAACTGTCATCCGTTTCCTCTACTGCTTCTGCTTCAGCAGCTTGAGATGAATCAGATTCATCAGGGGATTCCAAATCTTCCGCATCAGTGTTTTCTGCTGCACTTTCCGCATCATTACTATTTTCTGCTTCATCCACTGAAGAATCTTCATTATCAGCTTCTGCAGCTTCTTCCCCGGATGAAGCATCAGCCGTGGAATCATCAGAGCTGTCTTCATCTCCCAATTCATCAAGCAAACTTTCTACCGAATCATCACTTTGATCTTCAGTTTCTTCTTCAAAAACCATATCTTCTTCTCCATCTCCGGGTGTATCAGTTTCATCAATTTCCTGATCATCCAATTTTATCTCATCAACAAGATCCCCAATTTCATCCATTCCTAGGTCCAGATTATCGTCATCTGAATCACCCTCGTCATCTTCTGAATCCGATAAGACATCATCAAGTTCTGAATCATCAAGAATATCAGAAGTGTCATTCAGACCTTGTTCATCATCAAACAAAGCTAAATCTCCGGGATCACTCAAAATGTCATCCGGACTGTCTTCATCAGATAGTTTTAAATCAATATCTTCTGATTCTGCTGCCATTGGTTTTCAGATTTAACGTAATTATTTAATGGAAATTATAAAAATACATTTGAAGGAATGAGCTGTTTAGATGAAAACCTGTTATTACACCAGTCCAACATCTTGTCAAAAACCTGCACAAAAAATGACATATCCGGCCTGATTTTAGCAAGTCTTTTCTGAAAATTGATGATTTTTTTAGCTATTTCAGTTCGAAACAAAGAAATCAATTACTTTGTGATCATTACTAAAGTACTACATATTATAAAATGATCAAATCATTGTTTAATATGAATTTTTTCTGAAAACTGCAATTTACAATCATAATTCCTTAAGTTATGATTAAGTTTAACCTGAATGCATATAAAAAAGGGAATTATCAAATTTAATTTTATTGCTGAACTGCCACACTTAAAATGAAAGTTCTGAAAAAAATATTCAAATCAGAAGACCCAAATAAGCAAATTGAGGAAATTCTTGCGCGTGGCAAAAGCCTGCTTGAAAAAAATTTCTATGACTGGGCGGCTGTAGAATTTAACAAAGCCATGGAACTGAACCCAAAGCATGCAGCAGAAACTGTTACCAAACTGTTCCAGGAAATGCAGGGTGGAGGGAACCCTGATGGAATTATAAGTTTAGGCATTAATATACTGCAAATGGAACCTGAAAACGTAGAAATGGCAAATATTCTTGGGAACGCGTATAGAAAAAAACATGACTGGAAACGCGCAAAAAATATGTATCAGCATTGCCTGAAGCATGACGCTGAAAATAAGTTCGCAATATATAACATGGCCGCCACAATGGCAAGGGTTGAGGTTCAGGATGGCATGGCAGTCTCAGCGATTGAAGAATTTGAAAAAATGACTGACTTTGTATTGCCTGAAATAACAGTGGGAATGGAACCTTTATTTGAAATGCAACAGCATTTTGCTGATGAGAAGGATGAAGCAGATCAAGAACAAAACGCAGAAGAAACAGAAGAATCAGCAAAAACCAAAGTAGCAGATGATTCAGAAGTAGCAGAAGAAAAGGAAGAAAAAGAAGAAACAGATAAAACAACCGATAACGGCAGCAACGACAAAGATAATACGGAAGCAAATACAGATAAACCTGAAAAGGAAGATGAGTCACAAGCTGAAGAAAGCAGCATTGATCCTCTGAAAACTTTCAATTACATTGCTTCAAATCTGGAAAAAGAAAGCAAAGAAGAAAAAGAAGCATTGTACGCATTGGGAATTTATTGTCTGCAAAATAAAGAGGCAAACATTGCTCAGCAAGTGTTTAAAAGGTTACTGATGAGGGAAAAAGATAACGTGGATTTACGCTGTTTCCTGGTGCTTGCTATTTCGCTGCGTGATGAAATTGATAAAGCAATAAAAACTTTCCAGGGAATTCTTGGTCAAAATCCAAATCATCGTTACAGCAACATAAACATGGGAATCCTTTTAAAGCGTAAAGGATTGATTCAGAAGTCACGAGTCCGATTTTTCACCACTTTTAAGCTGCTTGAACGTTCTCAGGGAGATTATGATATCAATGCATGTCTTGAAAAGGCCGACCAGCTTTTCAAAGACAATCGAGAGAAAAAAGCTCTTGAGGTATATGAGCCTCTAATTCCGGAAATCACATCTGAGGAGTTGCTGTGCAGAATTGCCAGGCTCTATTTAGACAATAAATCATGGGATAATGCGTTTGAAGTCGTTAGACAAATTTTACGTAAAAACCGTCAAAACAAAGAAGGTCGTGAAGGAATGAAATTAATATATTCAGCATATTTGACGGACACAGATAATTTTCTTAAAAGCAATGATGCTGCAAACGCGGCAACATCAATTGAGAAAGCCATGAAGATCGCACCAAACAAGAAACTTATTCATAAAGCGGTCAGCATTTACAGGTTGTTGGATAATGAAAACAAAGTTTATGAGCTGGAACAAACTCTGAAGAATATGGAGAAAAAGGAGATTCAAAGCAATATTGAGGAAAAGATCAGGCAGGCTGAGGAAGAAGAATCAAATGGGAATTTAAAGGCTGCAATTCGTTTTTATGAAGAAGCAATAAAAATTGATCCGCAAAACAGTACACTTAAAAAATTAATCGGTCTTTGTTCCAGAATAAAACGACCAGATCTGGCTGAAAAATTCACAAATTGGTTTAATAAATACCAGCATGCAGTACATGAAAAAGAAAAGGCGCAGGCTCGTGAAGCATTTAAGAAAAATGAACCAACTGGTGAAGAATCTAAGCAAGATGAAGAATAATGCGCAAAAAAAGGGAATTATTTGGTGACTTTCAAAGTAATTTGAATCTGGATTCTTTAGTTGATATTGTTTCCAACAATGTGGGAATTCTTGTGATTTTGGCTGTATTTATGGCGGTATTTTCATTTCTGGATAAGAATGAACAGTTATCATCAAAAGAACAGCCTGTACAACAAATTGAAAAACTGAAAATTCCATGGTCACATGCATCACAAAAAAACAGTCTTTTACTTTTACTGCGTGATGACCGTTTATTATACTTTGACCGCGCATTTGTATATCAAAGGTTTAAAAAATTTCTCTCCGGTAAAGACCCATTACCGTCAGAAATCAGCCTGGATCAATATACGATCAAACTCATTGCTGGAGGAAGACACACACACTGCATTGAATTCATCCCTTCACCTGGAACAGGCCAGTGGTGGCACCAGTTTTCACGACTTGGTGGTCTGATGCAGACATTGATGAATAAATTTCCTCCGCAAGAAAACTACTTTTTTTTCTGGGTTGATACGGACAGTTTCGATCTTTTCCGGGAAATAAGGAAATCTTTGTGGGAACAACGATTTGAAGTAGGATGGAAGCCTGTCAGAATGGAATCAACTTTGCGTTACTGCAGTGGTGATGATCAAACAGGTAGATTTAAACCGCAATAATAGTTTACACCTGCAAAAAAAATGATATCTGCCGGCAAAACTAGAATATCCAAAAAAGACAAAGTGCTGATCACCAAACTGGATCAGCAAATACGCAACTATGTCCAGGAATATGGCACAAGTAAAGATTCTGAGCTGCTGGATCAAGCCATTTCAGACATCCGGAAACATCATGAACATCAAACAAGAAAATCCGGACAGCCTGTCATTATTCATCCTCTTCGCGTAGCAAACTATATTTGTCGTGCTGGACTGGATGCTCCTACAGTTGTCGCAGCTCTTCTACATGACACCATTGAAGACACTTCAATTACACACAAGGACATTAAAAAGCGCTATGGAAAGTGGTATGCCGATATTGTCGAAGGATTAACAAAAATTAAAAATACTGAAAGTTATGAAAATGGAGTTTCGCACAACGTGGACGCAACTTATCAGCGCATGCTGAAAGCCATGGCACAGGATGTTCGTGCTTTGATTATTAAGCTGTTTGACAGACTTGATAATATGCGAGACATGGAAGCCATGCCTCGTAACAAACAGCGGAGGATAAGTTTAGAGACTTTAAATATTTATGTGCCTATAGCAGAAAGGCTGGGCTTGACACAGATTTGCCAGGAACACACTGAGCTTTGCTTCAAACTTCTTTATCCAAAGAGGTACGAAAAGATTCTTACAGAAATTGATAATTTGAAAAAAGCACGCATTTCATCAATTAATGCAATGCGAAAATTACTGCAAAAAACACTTGAAAGTCAGAATTTAGCCTACAATCAGGTTGAACCGCTTTTTGTGCATCCTGCTTCGAGAATTAAGGAACAAGGCCCAATTGATCATATTTTGGAAGGATTCAGAATTATTGTCAAAAACAGCATAGCTTGTTTTCAGGCGTTGGGAATTTTACATACAAATTTTTACGTTATCCCTTTGAAAATCCGGGATTATATCAGCAACCCCCTATGGAATGGTTACGAAGGATTGCGGACAGAAATTAGAATAGAAGGAGAACAAACCTGCATAGAAATTGTCTCTGATGAAATATTGAGGAAAAATCAATACGGGATTATGGCTCATTGGCATGGCAGCCCCACTGAATTAGCTGACTATTACCAGCATTACCTCAGCCAACTCGATCATATGGCTGGAGATAAAGATGTGCGAATGACGGAAGTATTGGGCTATGTTCAGTCTGATCAGGTTCAGGTTTACTCACCCAAAGGCGACATGCTTGTTTTCCCTAAAGGGGCGACTGTCCTGGATTTCGCCTATGGAATTCACTCAGATCTTGGGAACCATTGTATCGGCGCTATTGTTAACCCAACCTCAATTGGCGAAAGCAAAAAAAGGGTCCCTCGGGAACGTCAGCTGTTCACAGGTGAGGCACTACAAATAATCACAGACCCTGGAGTTCATCCCCATGAATCATGGCTTGGCCAAGTCAAGACAACAAAAAGCCGATCCCAGATTAAAAAAGCATTAGAACAGCAAAAAGAAGCGAGCGCGAGAAATTCCGGTCGAGCCTTGCTGGAAAGAAAACTAAGAGAAAAAGGTGAAACACATGGTGTGGAAAACTGGTTAAATTCGGAAAATGTCAAGTATGCGTTGAATGAAGAAAATTTGTCGGCAAATAAATTTTTGCAGGAAATAGGTTTGCAAAAAAGGCCATTGCAAAAATTTCTCAGGAAATATAATTTGCTTGATTTTAAGCAAACCGGACGCTTAAAGGGTATGATCAATTATGATGTATGGACAAAATTATTTGGCGGAGAAAAAAATGTTTTCATGATCGAAGATATTCGAAATCCTTTGATTCGCATGGCAAACTGCTGTTTCCCAATACCAGGAGATAAAATCAAAGGATTTATTCATGATGATAAGGAAATTGAAATTCACCATGCAGAGTGTGTAAAAGTTTCTTCCAAGAAATATAAAACTCAACACGGCAATATTGCCGTGAATGTAGCCTGGAAATTATCTGAAAAAATAACACAATCACATATTATTCATCTTGATGTGGTTGATGGAACAGGAATTCTTTTTGAAATAACAAAAATCATTAAAGATGCCGGTGTCACAATCATTAATTCCAGAACTTCTGCCAGGAATAACAATGAAGCTGATATACGAATTGAAATTGAATCAATTACCTGGCCTGTTTTTCATAAAATTGTAGAAAAGTTGAGATCATTAAAATTTGTGAAGAAAATCTGGGAAGAAACGCCTGTTGCGGGCTAAAGGTAATACAATTGTTGGCATTGGATACACTTTCCTGATACCTAAACACTGACCCTTCGATGAATTTGCCCTCATGGCTTGAAAACTGGCTGATGATGGTTTGTGACTTTATTCTGGCCGTCATTCCTCGTCAATTGCCAACTTTGGATAATTTGGAAAATTGTAAAATAATTTCTCACCGAGGACAGCACGACAACAAGGAGGTGCTGGAAAATACCATAGCGGCGTTTGACCTGGCGCTGGAAACACATGGAATATGGGGTATTGAACTTGATTTTCGCTGGACAAAAGACTTATGTCCTGTGGTTATACATGATCCGGATTTGCTGCGACTGCACGGCATTAATAGAATTGTTTCGGATTTAACCCTGAATGAACTGAAGCAATCCTGCCCCCTGATTCCAACTTTAGAGGAAGTGCTGAACCGCTACGGTAAAAAACTGCATTTAATGGTGGAGGTCAAAGAGGAAACATACCCACAGCCTGAAAAACAGGACATGATACTGAAAGGGCTGTTTTCAGAGCTGGAGCCGTCTAAAGATTTTCATTTGATTTCTCTGGAACCGAAAATGCTGGAAATAATCAAATTTGCTGACAATTCTGCCAAAGTATTAGTGGCTGAATATAATGTAATTGAGTTAAGCAGAATTTCCCTCGAAAACAAATTCGCAGGCTTTGCCGGACATTATCTACTTATTGGCAACAAAGTGGTTAAGCTGCATCTGAAATCCGGACAAAAAATAGGCGTTGGATACCCTAAGTCAAAAAACAGCCTTTTTAGAGAACTGAACAGAGGAGTGGACTGGATTTTTTGCAATGACGCGGTGGGGTTAAATTACATTCTTCAAAATGAATTGAATAAGGTTAAATCTTTTTAACTGTCTGTAAACGACAAATGACAGTAAAAAATTTATAAAGCGCGTTTGTGAATTGGATAAGTTAACAATCTGTGCTTCATGTCCGGACATTTTAAAAGTTGTCTAAGCAAAGAGTACCATATCTTGTATCCACTGCCGAATTACTCCAGTACTATCCTCACTGCAGAATGCATGTTTTAACTCAGTCACACCCCAAGAATTCCTATAATTCTGTTAATCTATTGATAACATGATCAATAAACAGAATACTTGTCATTGTCGCGTTCAAAAAAATATTTCCATGTAGTTTCATGAATAAAGAGATTTTAAAAGTGCGACAAGTTGCATGTAAAACCCCTGTTCGGGTACTGCTCACTGGAGGAGGATCAGGAGGGCCTACCTTGCCTTTACTTGCATTGTCGGAGGAAATACTTCAACAAAATTGTGATTCACGATTCCTGTTTTTAGGAAGCAAAAATGGTCCGGAAAGAAAAATGGTGGTGCAGGCTGGAATTCCGTTTGTGAGTATTCCATCCGGAAAATTCAGGCGTTATTGGTGCTGGCGCAATTTTATTGACCCATTGTTTATACTTGGAGGAGGCATGATGGGGTTTGTGCAATTGCTCCGTTTTCGCCCACAAGTCATTATTTCTGCAGGCAGTTTTGTCAGTGTCCCGGTAGCTTATGTGTCATGGATTTTACGCATTCCACATGTTATTTTGCAGATGGATGTCCGTCCAGGTTTGGCCAACCGCTTAATGTCCCCTGTAAGCCATGCCCTTGTTTCATATTTTGAAAAAACAATGAAACAGTTCCCTGCTGTTTCACTGAAGCGGCATATCGGACCTGTAGTGCGTAAGGAAATTATCAATGCTGATGCGGAACGTGCAAATCAGAAATTTGGTTTGCATCCGGACTTACCACTGATTCTTATCACAGGAGGAGGACAAGGCGCGGTAGGATTGAATCGTGCAGTCATACCATTATTAAAGGATTGGCTGCTTGATTTTCAAGTTGTGCATCTCACCGGTACTGAATGGAAAAAAAATATTGAACCTGAATATTCAGATCTCTCTCATCAGCATTATCATCCGCTGGAAACAGTCCATCAAGGTATGGGAGATTTGCTGGCAAAAAGCGAAATAGTGCTTTCCAGAGCAGGTATGGGTATTATTGGAGAGCTTGCTATTCTTAAGAAAGACTCAGTGCTGATTCCACTCCCAGGAACTCATCAGGAAGAAAATGCAAGACTGCTTGAGCAAAACAAAGCCACCGCGTTTGTTTCCCAGGAAGATTTGGCTGACCAGGGCATGAACTGGTGGAAAAAATTTATGCAGCAGCGAACACCTGGAGAGATGGGCAGTAGACTTCATCAGTTACTTCCGGATGGAGGAACAAAGGATTTCGCGGAGATGATTTTTGAGATTACAGAAGGCAGGGGATAATGGGATCAAAAACAAAGCTGCGCAATATATTGAATTCAACTTTTATAAATTTCATTCATAACAGGGCTTTGTGGACTGTTTTGTTTTTGCTGATCTTTTTCTCAATTTCATGTGCTTCCGGAAGCGGCAAGTTTTATAATTGGTGTGAAAAACGGGATTTCCCCGCAATTTGCAAAAAGTATTTTGATTAGCGATCTTGGTTTTCGTCTATGCGTATTGGAATAATTTGCGCCATCAAAAATGAATTGCGGTATTTTAATACTTCCAAAAATACCTGTCAAAAGATTGGAGACAGAACATTTTACAATGGAATTTATGAAAACCATGAATTGATTTTGGTGCAAAGTGGCTTAGGCAAAGTCAATGCCGCAGTGGTATCTACTCTTCTAATTGACAAATTTAACTGCGAACTTCTGTTATTTTCCGGAGTCGCAGGAGGTATTGATCCGGACATGGAAATTGGTGATGTTATTATAGCGGAGTCATTGATTCAGTACGATTATGGAATACTAATAAACCGGGAACTAAAGGCATTTCGACCCGGAAGTATTCCGATAGGTGAGCCAAAAAATGAATTGGAATTCTCACTTGATACGGAAATAAAAAATAAAATCAAGGCGGTACTTCCACAAATCCGGATGGGTACAATCCTGACCGGAGATGTTTTTCTTCAATGTGAAGAAACCCGCATAGAATTGTTTGAAAAATATGGCGCACAGGCCATTGACATGGAAGGAGGTGCGGTTGCACAGGTTGCAGAACAATACGGAATTCCTGTGATTGTTATACGTAGTCTGAGTGATTTAGCCGCAGCAGACAGCCAAAAACTTTCTTCCAAATATTTGAAAAAAGCTGCAGAAAATTCATTTAACACCGTTCAGGATTTATTGAAAGCCTTGTGAATCAAACTCCATTCAAAAATAGCAGCGCAGCTCAAGGTAAGGTGAGTTTGCTCCTAATTCAGGTATAAGAGGGAAACCGTCTTTTGCGAAAGGATATAGTTCTTTGATCTTGTTGTATTTTCTGTTTTTGTGATTATCTCGACAAATTAAACTGACAATCCTCTTTTTGCCGTCATATACACACTCCAGTGTCTTTCCTTCCAGCAGCAATTCGGATTCAATTTTGGTCCAGAAATTTTTCAGGCTGCATTTGAAATTTTCATCTAATTTATCAATTTTCCCTTCCGAAACAATGGGAAAATTTTTACTTTCTGTACCATAACCTTGTTCTGAAACTAGAACCTCCCATTTAAAAAAATCCGCATGTACTACAGGAGTAATGATATAAGTAAGAAGTAGGGTAACAACTAATTTGCGTAAAAATGATATTTTCATAAAATTCATGTGGATTACCCAAAACGCAAATTATTTGAAGATTATTGACCTGAGTTTAAGAGACTGGAAGTCAAACAGCAGACTTAAATCACTAAAATCACATACGCTCCGGCGGTGTGATTCCAATAAGGTGAAGACCTTGCTGGAGGGTTTCTGCAACACAGTGAAAAAGTAGTAACCTGGCAGCTTGCAGCTTTTCTGTTTCAGCATGCTTAACTGAACATGTATTGTATGTCCTGCTGAAATCCTTTGAAAATTCATATAACATCCTTGCCAGTAATGAAGGCCGATACTGCTCTCCGGAGTTGAAAACAGTCTTGTTAAAATCCAGCATCTGCCTTAATAGCTTTTTTTCGTTGGGATGTGTTAGAAGAGAAAAATCAACATCCGGACTGACTTTGCGTGAAATTTTCCTCCCAATACTCCGGATGCGTACATACGCATAAACCAGATAAGTTCCGGTATCACCCTCAGAAACCAGCCAGTCGTCCATGGAAAACACTATTTGTTTGTTTGAGTCCTGAATTAACATGCCATATTTTATGGCAGCCACTGCAATTTTTTTCGATGTTTCATCCAGCTCTTCCCTGCTCCAATCTTTTTGATGTTCATCAAGATGAGTGGCTTGTATGCTTTCAACAATTTCTTTGCGCAATTGTGAAAACAGAATCACATTTCCTTCACGGGAACTCATTTTACCTTCAGGAAGCATAACCAGTGCGTAAGGTAAATGAAAACAATTCTCTGCCTGCATATATCCCATTTGCTTAAGTGTGGCAAATACTTGTTTAAAATGAAGTGTTTGCTCAGCTCCTACAACATAAATGGAACGTTTTACACCGAATTGATCAAATTTACGCTGGGCCAGTGCCAGATCCTTAGTGGAATAAAGAGTGTTTCCGTCCGATTTTAACAATAGAAAAAACCCCAATCCTTCTGCCTCAAGATCAACCCCGATAGCTCCTTCAGATTGCTGAAATATTCCGTTTTTTTTCCCTTCAATTACAATCTTCCTGCCTTCTTCATCCAACTCAGACTCATAAAAGAAGTGATCAAATTTCACATCAAGCCATTCATAAATCTCATGAAAATCCTGCATCGACCACTCTCGAGTCGTTTCCCATTCACCAAGAATTTCATCATCTTTTGTTTCCAGTTTGTTTAGTATTTGACTTAGTTCCTGCTGAAATTTAATTTTTTCCTGGTCATCTGCACCCTCCAGTTTTTTTACAGCTTTTGTGTAAAGCTCCCCTAACCATTCTCCACGATAATGTTCAGGAGGATTATCTGAATTGTGGTTTTTGTAAAACCATAAACATTTTGCAATGTGTGCGCCTACATCACCTATATAGTTTGCACTAATCACATCATAACCATTGTAACGATAAATGCGGCAGAGACTGTCTCCAAGAGCTACATTGCGCATATGACCGACATGAAACCCTTTATGTGTGTTAGGCTGAGAATATTCGATCATCACACGCTCACGATCCATTTTCGAAGGCTGCTTGAAATAATTTCCCTGGAAAATATCAGGCAGGACTGCTTCAGCAATTGCGGCAGCAGAAACTGTGAAATTCAGATATGGCCCCCGGGCTTGAATGCTTGTAAAAGGGGTATTTGGAAGGATGTTTTTTTGCAGTTTTTCTGCAAACTCAGAAGCAATCTGAACTGGAGAACGACGAAGTGTTTTGGCAAAGCTGAAACACGGGAGTGCATAATCCCCCATCTCAGGTGTGGGTGGTTGCTCTATCAGACTGATGAACTCGGATGGTTCCCAGGCTCCAGTCTTAGATTCTGTTTTTATTATCCGGAAAGTCCAATCATAGATCGTTTTTTCGAAAATATTCATCAAGGTTAAAGCGACAAATACCGAGAGATAAGTTGATCACAAGAAGTAAAACACCAACTTTTCACCCGTGATGATATTATTTAGATTATAATGACCTTATTCTTCAACTTTTTCCCGCCTTACTATTCTGCCGCGATTCAGATCATAAGGAGAAAGCTCAATTGTGACTGTATCTCCAGGAAGTACGCGAATCTTGTACATTTTCATTTTTCCGGCCAAATGGCCTATTACTACGTGATCATTTTCCAGCTTTACACGAAAAATACCTTTGGAGGACTCTATAACCGTTCCCTCAACCTCTAGTTTATCTTCACTCAAACGATATGCTCCTTTGCTAAATATTGTTCAGATTATATACATTTCATTCAATGATTATGCTGCCATCATTCTAATTTAGTATACAAAAATTTCAAGTGATTTGAAGAATTTAGGGTTTTGCGAATAATTAATATTTGTTTTAATTGTAAAAGTAATGGGTTAAATTTCCATCATTTATCGTGTAAATCTGATTCAAATACATTATAATCCCCTCATATTTAGAAGGGGGAAAATGGATTAAAAATAAATCTGAATCCCGTCATGAAAACATTAAAATGAGCCAATGGAAAGAACGCCGCGCACCTTGCAGTGTGCTGCGTAAAAATGATCAGCGTGAAGAATATGAACGTGACCGGGCACGAGTGATACATTCTTCAGCTTTCCGGAGGTTGCAGGCAAAAACACAAATTCTCGGTGTATTAGAGGGAGATTTTCATCGTACCCGTCTGACTCATTCCATGGAAGTCGCTCAGATCGGACGTGGCCTGGTACTAAGTCTTTTGAAGAAATATCCTGAGCTGAAAGATTTAATTCCACGACTGGAACAAATTGAGACAAACGGACTAGCTCATGATTTGGGACATCCCCCTTTCGGACATGGCGGAGAAATTGCGCTTAATTACGCTATGTCTGATTACGGTGGATTTGAGGCTAACGGCCAGACTTTACGAATTCTCTCCAAGCTGGAGTCACACACTCCGGAACATGGTTTGGATTTAACACGCCGCAGTTTATTAGGAGTTCTGAAATACCCGGTTCCATTTTCCAGAGTTAATCGAAAACAAACACCGAAAGGATCGGACTCTGATAATAATTCTAATGTATATCAACACTTGCTACCTCCAAAGTGCTATCTTGATACTGAACAAGATGTGCTTAACTGGATTTTAGAGCCGCTCTCTGATTCGGATCAAGAACTGTTCTGTGAGCAAACCAATCCAACAAAATGCAATCATGGATTTTCGCTGCACAAAGCTCTTGATACATCATTGATGAATCTTGCTGATGATATTGCTTATGGTGTTCATGATTTTGAAGATGGAATTGTTTTGCGACTATTAACCCGGGAACACTGGCAGGATGTAGTTAATAATTTGGATCAAAAATGGGCAGAAGATAATAATCTGTTAAACATTGAAAATCAGCTGTTCAATCGTACAGAAAACTCAGGTCACAGACGTAAGCAAGCAGTTGGGGCATTGGTTCATGGACTTATTTCGTCTGCTGAATTAAAACAAAATAAAAAGTTTGAGGAACCTCTTCTACAATGGAATGCGATACTTCCGGAAGAACCAAGGAATTTCCTCCAGGCATTGCAGGAAACTGTATGGCAAAACGTGATTCAGCTCAATACCGTACAAGCCGCTACATACAGGGGACGTAAAATTGTACTCGCACTTTTTGAAGCCCTTTCATCTGATCCGGAAATGCTTTTACCTGTTTCCTTTCAAAAGCTGTGGAAAGCTGCTAAATGTGAGCAGGAAGAAAAACGAATTGTCTGTGATTATATCGCAGGCATGACAGACCAGTACGCAAACCGCTTTTATGAACGCCTGTTTCTTCCAGGACATGGTTCGGTATTTGACAGGCTATAAATTAATTATGCGTACAGGTATTTTATCTCTTCAGCTTACACTTTAACAAAAACATAAAAGTAAATTGCTCCCTAAAAGACGACACACCAGACCTGTTTCAATCGGCCCCATAATAATTGGCGGGACTGAACCAATACGCATTCAGTCAATGTTGACTTGTGACACCACAGATGTTGACACATGCATTGAGGAAATTACACGATTGGATGCTGTTGATTGTGAAATCATCCGTCTTACTGTTCCTAATCAAAAATCAGTTGACAGCCTTCCTGTGATTCGTGAGCAAATGCTGAAACGAGGTATAACAAGACCTCTGGTTGCTGATGTTCATTTTAATCCAAAACTGGCTGTCAATGTTTGTGAGTTTGTAGAAAAAGTACGCATCAATCCTGGCAATTATGCAGACAGAAAAAAATTCGAAATTCGTGAATATTCTGATGAACAATATCAAGAAGAGTTAGATCGTATTGAAGAAAAATTGCTTCCGCTGATAAAAAACTTAAAAAAATATGGATGCGCCTTACGAGTTGGTACAAACCATGGTTCACTATCAGACCGCCTGATGAACCGCTATGGAGATACTCCGGAAGGCATGGTTGAATCAGCGATGGAGTTTTTACGTATACTACGGAAGCATGATTTTGAGGAAACTGTACTTTCGATGAAAGCCTCTAATCCTTTGGTGATGATCCAGGCATATCGTCAGCTTGTAGAAAAAATGGACTCCGAGAATATGTACTATCCACTGCATTTGGGAGTTACTGAGGCAGGCAATGAACTTGATGGACGCATAAAAAGTGCTGTTGGAATTGGTACTTTGCTTTGTGAAGGACTGGGAGACACAATTAGAGTTTCACTTACAGAACCTTCTGAAAATGAAATTCCTGTAGCAAAGTCAATTTTGCAGTCAACACGCTCACGCATTTATAATACTGATTTTATTTCCTGTCCTTCCTGCGGCCGCACATTTTTTGACCTGGAAAGTACAACAGAGAAAATAAAAGCGCGCACTTCGCATCTAAAAGGCGTGAAAATAGCAATCATGGGTTGTGTTGTAAATGGTCCTGGTGAAATGGCAGATGCTGATTTTGGCTACGTTGGTTCCGGTCCGGGTAAAATCAATTTGTATCACGGTCAAACTTGCGTAAATCGTAACATCCCTGCAGAACATGCCGTAGAACGTTTGATTGACCTCATACAGGAACGTGGGATGTGGATCGATCCTGCTTAAAAAACTACTATAAAACTGCTTTACTTCAGCATGGATTTACCTTTAAGCCAGATAATAATGTTCTTCACAGAAAATTATTTTATAGTTTTTCCTTTGCTTGTAGTTTTGTCTTTGGTTTTAGCATTGCTTGTCTGGAAACAGCTAAGGCTGGGCTGGAGTATTTATTTCAGCAAGCGCAGACTAATTGAACAACTGATTGAAAAATAACTTTTAGCTGCACAATTCATCTTGTTCCGAAAATGGCGGTTCCCAGTCGAATCATTGTTGCCCCCTCCTGAATTGCCCAATGAAAATCTGCTGTCATTCCCATTGAAAGTTCAGTAATTTCCGGAGCATCAAGTTCCTGTTTGAGTCGATCTCGCCATTCTCTTAGTTCGGTAAATATTTTACGAGTAGCTGCCTCTCCAAGATCCGGTGCAGGAATTGTCATTAGACCTCTTAATTTAAGCCGCTGTCCTTTATGCAAAGTTTCCGCGACAGATAAAAGGTCATCCCAGTCCTGAACCCCGTATTTGCTTTTTTCCTGGGAAAGATTTACCTGTATCAGCACATTAATGTCATGCTTTGTTAATACACAGCGATCTTCTAATTTTTTTGCCAATTCGCTAGAATCAATGGAATGAATCCATTGAAAGTTTCCCGGACAAAATTTTAATTTGTTTTTTTGCAAATGGCCTATCAGATGCCATTCAATATTTTTGTAATTTTTCAATGCCTCAATTTTACGAAGTGCTTCCTGAACAATATTTTCACCAAATGCAATCTGATTGGCCTCAAAAGCTTCTATTATCAATTCAACAGGTTTTGTTTTACTTACCGCAATCAGTTGAATATCTTCCTGGGAACGTCCGGACTCAATCGAACATTGATTTAAATATTCCCGAACCCATTGTAATTTATCTTTGACAGGCAGTATCACCATTGTTACGTTTTGTAAATGTATAAAAAAACTTTGCTTGACAGATTATTGGTCACATTTTTCAGGATTCCTGCCATAAAGAACTATTGGGCTGGCAGTTATGACGCACTGGTTTTTAATGATATTCCCTGGACGAAACTCGAAAAACCTCTGCCAGAATGCAAAATTGTACTAATTACAACTGGAGGAATTCATTTAAAATCTGATAAAGAATTTGAATTAAGTGATCCTTATGGAGACAGTACATTTCGTAGAATCCCAAATAATACCGATATAAAAGATCTGATCATTACACATAAATATTATGATCATCAAGACGCAGACCGTGATCCAAACCTGGTCCTGCCAATAGAGGTTTTAAAAGAACTTCAGGACGAAGGGGCAGTTGGTCCATCCAATAAATATCATTACAGCTTCATGGGGCATATTGAAGAACCACATTTAAAAACATTAATCCAAAAAAGCGCCGTAGAAGCAGCAATAGAAATTCAGCAACAGAAAGTTGACATTGCTTTGCTGGTTCCAGCTTGAGGCATCTGCAACCAGACGGTCGGTCTGGTTCAACGTGAAGTGGAACGACAAGGCATTTCTACAGTAGGAATTTCAATTGCCCGCAGTGTGAGCGAATCAGTCAAACCTCCGCGAACTTATTACCTCAATTATCCTTTTGGCCACTCCATGGGTGAAGCATTTAATCGGCCCCAGCAAAAACAGATTTTTCTAGATTGCCTGGAAATTCTGAAAACAGCAACTGTACCGGGTAAAATCATTGACAGCAATTACCGCTGGAAAAGACACCGGTTTGAATAGTTTATTTGATAACCACCAATTCGTTACAGCAAAGCTATTCATTCTTCTGTAATTCTGCCTCCCATAGTCCAACCTGTTTTTGTTTGGCTTCATTTTCTGCTGCCAGCAATTCAAGGTGTTCCGGAGGCGGTTCGTTCTCAAGCAGGTAAAAAGACCAGCCATTCCGGATTAACCAGATATTTATATTCGTGTCACCTGACCAGACCATGCCATCAAGCCGGTATAGTTTTTCAGAGTAATCGTAAACGACTTTAACCTGCCTGTTATAGAACATTTTTTGCAGCTCATACGCGGATTTTTTCAGGAACCATTCATTGTATTCTTTACCATGGCTGATCGAGAGCTTTGGTGACACATATTTAAGCCATACACGGATTTCCTGACGTTGCAGATTCAGATTTTTCTTGGAAAGTTTGAATGTCCATTTTCGATATTTTGAGCGGTTATCAATGCGGACCCAGACGCTTTCAGAATCAGTAACCCTGCTGAAAATCCCTGTCAATATTTTTTCAGTGACAGTACTGAGAGTTTTCGACTTTTTCCTCTCATCCATACGTTCATAGAGTCTTTTGCGTATTGATTCCGTTTCCAGAAGGCCCCCCTGAAATTAATGTTTGACAAATTTTCATCATTCTAATCACTTGAAGTGCGTTTCGAAACAAGCCTGTGATCTATGCTTTTGAGAATAGCATGACGATATTATAATAATCCAACTGATTTGGTTCAGGATGCAGCAAAGACTATGCTAAACCATTGCACACATGGTATTGGAGATGCAATAAGTTTGCATGTGTTGCCTTATTTCAGATAAAGTACCTAAAATGCTTCGTGAATCGTTAAAATGGAGCTGCGTATTTTGTGTCCTCACAGAATTGCGACCAAATTGAAACGTCCAGTTTTGGGGTTTTGTTTTTTCCCGCCAAAAATTTGCCCATTGTCTTTTTTCAATTTTATCAAATCAATACTTCATCAGTCATCACTTAGAACTGGATTAGTAGACCATCTTTTACGTTTTATTAAATCGGTTTGCCGCATAATCCTGTGGATTCCCATCTTGCTGATCTTTTTGCCAGCCTTTGGTTTTTCGCAAAACAACCTTGAAGTTCCTCAGCTTTCCATTCAGACACAATCCTACTTGCACAATCCTGATACCGGGATGTACCTATATCGGAACGCAAAGGTTGAATGGGAGGGAATAACTGTGGAAAGTACGGAAATCAATTATCATCCCGAAAAGCATAGATTAACTGCAACAGGATATGTCAGAGTGACAGAAGGAAGCATGGTTGCAGTTATGGACGAATTAGAAATTAATGTAAATGACGGGAAAGGTATTTTCCGTAATGCTATTATTTTTGACTCCTCCAACAATGCCTACATGACAGCAGAAGAAGTGAGAAGAATTGGTCAAAACCATTATGTGGCACAGACTTGTACATTTACCACATGCAATCCTAAATCTCCTGCATGGCAAATAACAGGAAGTGAAGTAAATTACTATTCCCAGAACTTTTCATCATCCCAAAAAACCTTCCTGAGAATCGGCAATTTCCCGATATTTTATTTCCCTTACCTTGCCTGGCCGACTGTGAAACACCGTCAATCCGGATTTCTTCCTCCAGAGTATATGATTGTCCGGAGCAGTGTAAAAAAATGGGACATTGGATATCGTTTCGGAATACCTTACTTCTGGGCAATTGACCAGGAACAGGATTTAACACTTACTTATGACTGGGTGGAGAGACGTGGTCCCGGAATTCGTCTGGATTATCAATATGCCTTAAAAGAAGGAATGAGGGGTGAAATCAAATACCAGGAATTTTTTGAACGCGATTCACGTGATCCGGAAAATGAATCCGGAAGCTTAAACACAGAAGCAATTGAATCTTCTGAATTGAATCCGAAACGTTTTAAATTTGAATTCAACCATAACCAGCAGTTAGATAGACAAAGCAGACTTATTGTATCTAGTCTGGTTTATAGTGACAGTCAGTTTCAGAAAGAATATGAACTGATAGATAATCCTGATCCGAATACTGCGCAAAAATTGTCTGCAAACATCAACCGCCAGTTTTCAAATGGATCTGTTACACTATCTGCTACTCAGACTCGTATATTCAGCGAATTGGCATTATTGAACAGAAAAATTGACCTCACTCAAATACAACAACTACCTGCACTTTCATTTCAATTCAGTGATACACTCTGGCGCTCCGATAAAACATCAATATTTAACGAAATAAGCGGATCACTTGTCCGTTATTACAGAGTGCAGGGATACAACGGAGAAGGGGCAGCCGCTACTCCCCGGCTGAAATTTAATTTCCCAATTTTCAAACATTTTAACAGCAATATTAAAATTGGGAAACAGTTTTCACGTTATAAAGTTCGTGATCCAAATGTATCCGGAAGTGAAGATGAATATGGCTTCGAAATTCTGGATGGTAAAATAGAAATTAATACGACCTTTTCCAGAATTTTCACAAATGAAACAGGAATTTTCAGTCGCTTTAAACATTTGCTGAAACCGAGCATTCAATACGATTACATAGAGGATATTGAGCAACAATCAGATTCCGGAGTACCCTTCGGAGGAAGGGTTTCAACGAGGAGGTTAACCACTATCCGGCTAGAAAATGTTTTACTTGCTAAACGGCGTTACTTTGGAGAGAGGGTAACTCCTTTCCTGAACAGTCAAGATCGCGGTCAAATTCGAGAAGGGAAAAGCAGTATCCTGGCAAGTCTGAACATTATCCAGCATTATGATGTCTTAAAAAAAAATCCATACTTTCAGCCAATCGGTCCCGCAATTAAAGGTAATGAAACAGAGTCAGGACTTCCATCATGTAGTAGGTCAGGATGTCCTCTGTTACCTCTTAGGACAATGTTTAATTTCACCCCGGGACAAGGTTTTTCTATAAATTATTTCAATCGATATCATCATCAAAAACGCCAAGTGGTAGAATATTCCACAAGCATGGGATTTAGCGCAAGTGCACACAATAAAGCATCAGTGAATATTCGAAAAAACGAGTTTACCTATCAAACTCCTTTTGGCAAAGATGTTTCTGCTGCACACACCTTCGGCTTCAGTAATAAATTTGCAACCAGTGATGAACTAGCATTGGGATTTGCTGGAACTATGAATTTAGACGCAGATAGTACTTCCTTTCGACGTCGTCTTACTTCCACCACTTTCACTTTGGATTATCGCCCTGACTGCTGGAACATTCGTCTGGCTTTGACAGAAAATGTGGATAAAACAACAACCAGCAGCGGACGAGAGCAAGAGTACATTGACCGGACTCTTTATGCTTATATTAACTTGGGCGGGGTTGATGTTCCGGAGCAAATTCTGCCTGACCTGGATTAATAAAATGAAGAAATGCTTTATTAGCTTATTTTTCAACAGAACTATTATTCATAGCTCAAATAAGTACATTTGTAACTTGTTGATGTTGACTTTTTCTTTTGTATTTACGGATAACATCAATGCAGAAGAACATTTTTCAACTGAACTCAGCAAAAAAGACGAACATAGTTTTGAGTCTCGCGTCGCAACTAAGGAGCCGGATTATTTATTCTCAGGCACTATTTCTGAGTTGCAAGGATTTTATTTTGGTGTTGGGTTCCGGAATGTACGTATTCGTGTTGCAGATAACGTGATTATTTCTGATTCTGATGGAGAGGCAAACGGGATTGGAGTCAATATTGGATATTTCTGGGAAGAACAGTCAGTAGAATATGAACGCCAAATCTCAATTGTTGAACATTCAAAATCCTTTATTTATGAAAGTAAATCCGGCCAAAAAGTTGAAGTTATTCAAAATAACTTATGGTACGTACTTTATCCAAAAATAAGCCTGAATTTTTATTTGCACTATGGAGCAGGAATCCAATTCACCAAATCCCGTTTTGCTGCTACCGGAAACAGAATGTCTTTTGAAGATGAAATTGCAATGGGAGTTGAAACTGGAGCCTCTTATTTTGTAATGTCTAATTTAATCTTTTATTACAGATTTTCCATTAGCAGACATATTCCTTTTCTCAAGATTTCAGATTCCAGTACTTTTTTGAAACAAAGCCAGCTACACACAATTTTTATGAATTATTACTTCTCTCTTTAAGTAAATTTCAAATTTTCATTTTATTTTCTCGAAAATCGGATGTCAGCTGTTCTAGGGCCTGATTCAAGCCGTCTTCCTTCTCTTCACTCTTATAAATGTTCGGTGGTGCAGCTCTTTCGGAACACTGACTTTTGTCCAGCTGACAGCGTTCGCAAGTTTGATTAACCTGTTTCACGGGTATCTGTGGATCATCCAGGAATTTCACTTTTTCTTTCAACGATTTATCAATACTCAGTCCGAGTGAGACACAACGATTAATGTTTGTTCGCAAACGCAATGAGTGTGCGATGGAAATAAAAAGAACCTCTTTACCACTTCCCATAAATTGTGCCCTTTGGACGCCAATTAGAATATTTTCTGTCTTCCCATTTTTCTGTCCTGATTCCAAATCTTCGATCAGAGACACAGGCAACCAGCGGCGACAATGATGTTCCTTTAACCTGACTCCACTAGGTACTAACGTTCTGGGCATGTTTAACTCTTTAGTCAACAGTATTTCATTGTCTCCTGCTGAACGTTCAAAGCGCAGATAATGTAATTCAGTTATCTTAAAAAGTCCGGGGAGTATCTGGCTGAGACGGTGCAAAAATGTTTCAGGAGTAACTTCATGCCGCTTCAGGAATTTCAATATTGCATCACTATTCCAGGTTTCAGACTGAAAAATTTCTTTTACTTCTTCCTCAGCCCGAAACCGATTTATCATTAAAGCGCCTGCAAAATAAGAAGCTCGAAAATTCCCCATTACCTGGTCAAATGAGTCGAATTTCTTCCACGGAGAAGTCCGAACATGATTTCCTAATTTCAACTCCAAATAACCAATTTGTAATGCCATTGAGTAGACATGCTGAGATGGAGCCAGTTGATCATTTAAAAGCAATTGGGAGGGATTTCCGGGTAGAAAGATAAATCGTTGTTTTTTCAATTCCTCATATTTAGATAAATCAGCTGCTCTTGCTTCAACACCATGACTTTCAAGCAAAGTTGCAGTCAATTCTTCTACCCCAGGAGGTGGGTAGTGCTTCCATTGCTGTCTGCTAACAAACTGGTCTGCAATCTCTTCAACATCCTCAAAGTAATTATTGTGCATTTCCTGATATGCCCGTAAAGAAGCCAGAAAGAACTGCTCTACGTGCATGTCATATGACCTTGAAATTTCCATTATTGTGGTGATAAATGCCACCGCTTTTTTTGGTGAAGCAGTAAAAAGCTCCATCACATTCTCAAATGTGATTCCAAAAAGTTGAAATGGAAAAGATCCCAGAACAGATGAAGAAAATAATAACTCTGAAACTTCACTAAGCCGACCCGTCAAGCTGATGGATACAAGATCATTGTATTCGACGCCTAGTCCTTCAGCCAAAAGCATGATTTTTTCAGCTTTTGGGTATTTTTTTCCTTTTTCTATTTCATTAATATATGATGCAGATAAGCCTGAAACAGCAGCAAGTTCCTTGAGACCTAACCCTTTTTCTTTTCTATAGTTGCGGAGCTTCATTCCAAAAATATAGCGTAAATTAAGCTTTCCCGCGGCAGAAGTTTGCTCTTCCTTTTTCGGCATATTTACCTTAATTAACCAGTTTTATTATCTTCGCAGACTCCTGCTTTTTTTAATTTATTTATTTGTTTTTGTGTGTAGCCAAGTTCTTTAAGCACAAGATCTGTTTGCTCACCAAGTTCTACTCCTGCATGTCGATATTCCGGTTTACAAGAAGAAAACTTGAATGGTGAAGCAATTTGTTTCTGAGTTGATCCGGATGAATCCGGAATATCAACTATCATCTCTCTGGCTTTGAATTGCTGATGTTGCATTGCTTCCGGAAATTCCAAAACAAGTTCAACACAAGCATCACAATTTGCAAAAACAGTTTCCCATTCAGACCATGGCCGTTCTAAAAAACGTTTTTTAAGAATTTCCTTTAACTTTTTTTGAGCATCCTGATCATCGAGTGAAGTGTTTAGTAAATTTTCCGGAAGCTCCAGTGCCTTGATCAATGCATTTAAAAATAGGGGTTCGAGGCTGCTTACAGAAACCCAGCGTCCATCCTGCGTTTTATAATAATCATATAAAGTGCCGCCATTCAGCATGGTAGATTCCGGTTCTGCTCCAGACCCTCCGGACAGCCAGTTAGACCCTTCAAAAACATTCATACTGAACATCGCATCTGTCATGCTGATATCAATATACTGACCTTCACCTGTAAGTTGACGATGAATCACTGCAGCTAAAATACCTATAACAACATGATATGCCCCTCCAGCAATATCAGCTACTTGTATACCTTGTGGTACAGGGGATTCATTTTTGCGGCGACTGTAATTGCTGATTCCTGAAATTGCCAGATAATTCAAATCGTGTCCGGCGCGATTTCTGTAGGGACCTGTTTGTCCGTATCCTGTGAGAGAACAAAATATTAGTGACTGATTGTATTTGCGAAGTTCCTGATAATCCAACCCAAGCCGCTTCATCACACCTGGCCTGAATTGTTCCAAAACAATATCATATTTGTTAACCAGTTTTTTAACAATTTTTACTGCGTCAGCTTGTTTGAGATTTAACCCAATCGACTGTTTGGAACGATTCAACGAGGCATGTGCATTTAATCCCCCTTTTGAATTTGAAGGAAGACTTCTCGTAAAATCAGGATGTTTGGTAGACTCTACCCTTAAAACTTCTGCTCCTAAATCAGCCAGTGTTTTTGAAGCAAAAGGTCCGGGAAGCAGTGTGGAAAAATCGAGAATATTTAATGATGAAAGGAGTGCAGACATCTTATTCTAAAGCAATCACTGCCTCAGCAATTATTGTCTGTGCTTTGGGAGTATTGGCCTGCAGTTCAACACGAATCAATTTTTCATTTCCCTCTTTAAATTTTTTAACAACTTTTCCTGTGCATGTTACACTGTCACCTATATGAGTCATTGCGGTAAAACGATTATTCATGCTCCTGATAGCAGATTGTGGGACCCAGTTTGCAAGCATTCTGCCCAGATATCCAGCTGAAAGCATTCCGTGCGCGATCACGTCATCCAGACCAGACGATCTTGCATAATCCAGATCAACATGAATTGGATTATGGTCTCCGGATGCACCACAATAGAGTGCCAGAGCATGACGGGAAACAGGAGGAGTTGTCAGTGCAGGAATTTCATCTCCTATTTTCAAAGAGTCAAATGTTGGTAGTGTCATTTCATTATTATATTTTTTAATTTATAATTTAAATTAGTTAGTGGCGGAAAACATAATTTGTATGAGTTTCGGCGACTTTTTTTCCACGCTGATTTATGAAATCAGTATGAGAAATCACAAACTGCAAGGTGCCTCCTTTTTTATCAATTATATCAGTAATTTTTTTGCATACTGTAATTTTATCTCCCGCATAAATGGGAGCGTGGTAAACAAAATTTTCCTCGCCATGCAATAGTTTACCAAGTTTTTCACCCAACAATTCAACAAAGTCTACTAAATCCAGCGCGTCTATTTCCAGCATAAACGGGAATGTTGGGGGAGCCAGCAGTCCAGGCATCCCTGCAGCATTTGCTGCATCTGTATCTGTATATATTTTCCTGGTTTCCCCTAGAGCTTTTGCTAAAAACCTTAGACGTCCTTCTTCTACAGGCACTGTCACAGGATGGAACTCATATCCTATATGTTTTTTATCGATCATTTTATAAGTTGAAAAAATTTCATGCAAACAACTGATTAATGAATATTCCTTATTTTTTTTACAACCATCTACCCTAATTGATGGGGAAAAAATCTAACTCTGCTTAGTTTCGCTGTCAACACAAACATTATTTGCAGATTTTATAATCGTTTACAGGCAGAAGATAAGTGAGAACGTCTTTGACTACAGATGGTACGCACACATGACTCAATTCGGCTCAGATCAGGACGTGTAACGGTTGGTATACTTTTTACACGGTTTCTAACTGTTAAAAAGCACTGGATCAAGCGTTGTTCCTGTTGATTGACGCCCAAATTGCCAGCAATACATTGCGCACGTGCCTGTTTAAAAGTTGACCAGTCTGGAAGACGAGCAAGATCATCTATCAATGATTTCCGAATAGTTTGCAATTCTTCTGAGTATACTGATTTTTGCCTGTTTGAACCACATATTTCATTTGTTTTCGTGTTTCGTTGAGGTAACTGTGAAAGCTTAATGATCATTAAGTATATCAATACCACTGCTAAAATTGCTCCAGTTGCTATCAGTAATAATTTAAGCCACTTTTTCCAATTTGAATGTGAAATTCTTTTTGATTTCCCGTCACGAAAACTTACCTGAAAAAACTGTACTTTACCATCAGATGATTGTTGATTTAATATTGGAGTTTGATTCAGTCCTAGGACTGCTCCAACCAGATTAATCTCTGTTACCTCAGGAGAGTGCATTCCATCAGTTAAAGCTGAAAGTTCGGCAACTTCGCTTGCGTAACGTTCAATAAGCCGGATCACTTCCGGATGTTGACGCCAGTTTCCTCTTTTTACGTCCGGTGCTGTTACTGTGGCAAGATCTGCTTTGGAAAACATTTTTGCCTTTCGCTCTTTACCAGAGCCTGTGTCACAGACTCCTATCGGTCGCCATTGTACAAATTTTAGTTGGGAAATTTCTGTCATGTTTCAGGAAATGGAGATTCCCTGTGCACGAAGGAATAAGGAAGAATGAAGACTATGCACTCAATTGACTGGCTGGGGCGGCAGGGATCGAACCTGCGAATCACGGGATCAAAACCCGTTGCCTTACCACTTGGCTACGCCCCAAAAAACAGTTAATTAAGGTTTTTCATTCTAACTTGGCATTGACAAATTACAAGAGATTTTCAGAGAATCCAGTTATTCTTCAACTACAAACTCAAAACCTAGAATAGTCAGTGTGAAGAGAACTATGTCAAATCCAATAAGCAATTTCCACCATGACCATACTTCTTGCTGGTTTAATCCGAAAAAAAGATACTCAGTCAGACGTACAACACATAAAAGACTTGGAACCATCAGGGGGAAAATCAGTATTGGCAGCAGAATTTCTTTTCCACGCACAGTTGAAGTCATTACTATAAGTAAGGTCCCCAACGAACTGAATCCGATAGTTCCTAGAAGTAAAACCAGTAACAGCTCTATCCAGTTTCCAACCTCTATTTCAAAAATAAATAGACATAATGGAACAAACAGAAGCTGAGTGAGCAATAGAAACAAGGTGTTTGCCAGCATTTTACCTAAAAACAAAACACTGCGATCAACAGGAGCAATAAGCAATGCACCCATACAACCTGATTCCATTTCCTGAACGAAAGACTTTCCCAATCCAAGTACACCACTCATCAGAGTAACTATCCAGATTACTCCCGGAAGTGCAGTCACAAACAATTCTGGTTCCTTGCCTAATGCAAACTGGAATACCAGTAATGCCAGTACCGCGAATAGGAGCATGGACAACAAATTGTCCTTACGCTGCAGGTCAATCAGTATATCTTTCCAGACCAGAATTAAAGTTTGGCGGAAAAATATTTGCATGAAGAAAATTGGATTTTTCGGAAGTAGAAATGAAAATATTCAGGCAGCTTTTTCTTTACTCGAAGTTTCAGATTTCTTTGCGGTGGTTGACTCCTTGTCCACCTGCTTGCCTGATTTTTCTGAAGATGGAGGTTTGTCTTTGGAAGATTCTTTTTTATTTGTAGCGCCTTTTTTTTCTTTTCCGGATTCTGTTTTTTCAGATTCAGTACTTTTACCGGAATATCCGTCTTTATACCAACCTCCGCCTTTGAGATGGAAAGCACTCATTGATACCTGGCGCTTTGCGCTGTTTTTCCCACAATCCGGACAATCCTCCAGTGATGGATCACTGAACTTTTGTACTTCTTCAAACTCGTATCCGCAACTTATACAAAGGTATTCATAGATTGGCATATTAATCCTGTTCTGTTACAATCAAATTTGTTTAAGTTGTCAAGATTATATGGAAATTTATGAGTTTTGTCAATTAGGATTTAATTGGAGATATGATTTGAAAGCAAGGAAACTTGAGGCCACAAACCTGAAAAAATCTTATCGGGACAGGCATGCAGTAAAAGGCATTTCACTCGAAGTCTCTCAAGGACAAGTCGTTGGTCTTCTCGGTCCAAACGGTGCAGGAAAAACCACAGCATTTTACATGATCGTTGGTGTTCAGCGGCCTGACGAAGGATCTATTCATTTAGACGGTCAGAATATCACAGGATTTCCTATGCACAAGAGAGCAAAATCAGGATTGGGATATCTTTCCCAGGAACGATCAATATTCCGAAAACTCACTGTAGAAGAAAACCTGATTGCCGTACTGGAAATGCTTCCCTTGAACCCCACTGAAAAACAGAAACGGCTTGACTCATTGTTATCTGAGCTTGGAATCCAACATGTACGGAAAATAAAAGGATACGCCCTTTCAGGTGGAGAAAGTCGAAGAGCAGAAATAGCCCGCGCGTTGGTGCTTGAACCTTCATTCATGTTGCTGGATGAGCCATTTGCAGGAGTAGATCCAATTGCAGTTGCTGATATTCAAACAATTATTCAACAGCTTGCTAAAAGAAACATTGGTGTATTAATTACAGATCATAATGTAAGGGAGACATTTGGAATAATTGATTATGGATATATAATGAACGAAGGAGAGTTGCTGATTGACGGGACTCCGGATGAATTGGTTGAAAATGATAAGGCAAGGAAAGTTTACCTTGGTAAGTCATTCTCTATGTAGGTTTGACTTTTGTCTCAACTTGAAGCCAAACTAGTAGCATGAATATATAGTCCATGCGTTTTATAAAGATATTAATAATTTTTTATCCGATAGTAATTAATCAAGAGTAAGAGGATTCATGGCAATGCAGATGAAAATGCAGATGAAGATGAGCCAACAGCTCATTATGACACCGCAGCTGCAACAAGCCATAAAACTTCTGCAACTGTCTCGAGCAGAGCTGGAGGAGTTGATCGAGCAAACTTTAATTGAGAACCCCGTTCTTGAGGAAGGTATGGACATGGATACTTTCCCAAGCAAAACTGAAAATACACAGGAGCAAGCTGAGTCCGAGGAAACTCCTGAAGTAGTCACTGAAACAGAAGAGTTCGAGACTGCTCGTGAGAACGAGCAGGAAAATGCAGTTCAGGACGAAATTGACTGGCAGCAATACATAGAACAAATAGAGCAGTTCGGAGGATATCAGGAACGACGTTATAATGTTGTTTCTGACGATGAAGAAAGCCCCTCAATTGAGATAACAGCCGCACAAACGGAATCTCTGGCAGATCACCTGATGTGGCAATTAGACATGCATAAACTTACTCCTCTCGAACATCAGACTGGCGCTCACTTGATAGGAAACATTGATGATGACGGATTCCTGGTAACCAGCATACGTGAACTATTGGAATCACAACAAGGATTGTACAATCAGATAAACACCAATTTAAACAGCCAGGAGCCTAAAAAGGACATGGAATTTGATGCTGATTTGTTCGACATGAAATTTCAGTCAGGTAAAACAACACAAAAGAAAAAAAATATAGAAGATGAAACTTTTTTGAATGAACACGAAAAGTCCGTTGTTGAAGAGCCTGTAAAACCGGAAATTTCTCCAGCTGCTTGTTGTTATGTAGAATCTGTTTTAAATAAAATACAACAATTTAATCCTAATGGAGTAGGTGCAAGAAGCTTACAGGAATCCCTGTTAATTCAACTGGAGATATTAGGTGAAGGTGACAGTCTGAGTTCCCGCATTGTTAAAAATGATATGCAATTTCTGGAATCCAAAGATTTGAAAAAAATTGCCCGCAGACAAAAGCAGGATATTGAACAGGTTATACAGTCTTATCGCCTGATAATGTCCCTTGAACCAAAACCTGGAAGAGAGTTTATTGCAAATCCTTCCCACCATTACATAATTCCGGATGTCTATATCTACCAGAAGGACAATGAGTACAAAGTCGCACTTAACTCCGCGGGAATGCCGAGGCTGCGTATCAGCAATTATTATAAGGATTTAAGCAATAATCTGGAAGATGACGGCAGTCTGACAAAAGATTATATAATGGAGAAAGTCAAAGCCGGCCAGTGGCTGCTGAAAAGTATTGAGCAGAGACAAAAAACTATTTACAGAGTAACAAAAAGCATTTTACGTTTTCAGAAAAAATTTTTTGAGAAAGGAATCCATTATTTACGTCCTCTTGTGCTGAAGGATGTTGCTGAGGATATTGATGTGCATGAGTCAACAGTCAGCCGAATCACTACCAACAAATATGTGCATACTCCTCAAGGTATCTTTGAATTAAAATATTTCTTCACCAGCGGTATTGATCAGGCAAGAGGAGAGGCTGTTTCTTCAAAACGAATTAAAGATATGATTCTGCAAATGGTGCAGAAAGAAGATTTAAAATCCCCTTACACAGACTTGCAGATAGCAGACGTTCTGGAGCGCCAAAGTGGAATTAAGGTTGCTCGGAGAACTGTCGCAAAATATCGCGAAGCACTTAATATTCTGCCATCAAATAAGCGAAAACAACTTTTCTAATTCTTTCACTCCAAAACAAGTATGGGAATCCTGTCACGTATATTTAATCTGTTTCGAGCAACTACCAGCGATATTCTTGACAAAGCAGAAGATCCAGAAAAAATGATTAAGCAAATGATCGCTGATCTGGAGGAGCAAAAAAGAAAAGCTAAACAGCAAATGACTGAGGCATTAGCGCTACAAAAACGTTTGGAACGCGACACAGAAAAAGAACATCAGGAAGCAGAGAAATGGGAGGAAAAAGCAATACTTGCAGTGCAAAATGAAAAGGATGATTTAGCCAAGGAAGCCCTCACACGTAAAAAAGAACATCTACGAAGGGCTGCAGAATTCGAAAAGCAACTGGAATTGCATCAAAACAACGCAGATGCACTCCGGGAAAGTTACCAAACTTTGGAAGACAAGATTGACGAAATTAAACGCAAGCAGGGTCTCTTGTCAGTAAAACAAAAACAGGCTGAAGCACAGGAAAAAATTTATCAGACTATAGAAGGACTAGGTGGCACATCCGGAATCATGGATACAATTGAACGTGCTGAAGAAAAAGTGGAAAACTTGCAGGCCCGGGCAGAAGCATATCAGGAGATCAGCATGGAATCTGGTCAGGAAAGTTTAGAAAAAAAATTTGAGGAATTAGAGCATGATTCTCCTGATATGGAGTCAGAATTGCTTGAACTGAAAAAACGGGCTGCGCTCCCTGTTCCAGAAGAAAAAACTGACTGAAAAAATAAAAATTGCAATTATTGAACTAACAGGCGATAATTGAAAGTTTAATTATTATAATTTTTCCAACATAATCAGGACATTCATGCCAATCAAAGTTGAAGTACGTGACGGCAACGTCGGAAGATCAATGATGCAGTTAAAACGGACCTTGATAAGGGAGGGTCTTTTTAAGGAAATAAAAAAAAGGAAATATCACTGCAAGCCCTCATTAGCAAAGCGTCTCAAGCGGGAAGCTGCAGCTAAGCAACGCAACAAAGATCTAAAACGGGAAATCCGAGCTGCTCTTAAAGCAGATTTCTGAGAGTCGCCTGCACTGAAAAACAGGTCGGATTTCTAAGTTTTGACCTTCCTGCCATATTTCACTCTAATTCCCAGAGACATACTTTTTCTGAAGAGATTAGCGAGAGTTAATCTCATCACTGTAATCAATTTTAATGATTACTGTCCTATTGAATCCCATTACCAATACATACAAATAAAAAAATCATTTCGGGATGAATCTCGCAATTTATCTGGGATGTTGTTCAAGAAAGAATGTAATGCAAACCATCGCCATTCAGTCAAGGGATGTTCTAGGCTGCAGGGTTTTCATCAAGTCGTAATCTGCCTTTTAAATCAGGTAATTGTCTATTTGAAGGAAAGTCATAAGCGGTGGGAGGATTCAGTTTTCCGGCCAGAAATATGAGCAGTTTGTATAAGATAGTAAATATTCCGGAAATGAAGGGCAACGGAGACAGCACATGATACATACGAAATACTGACAAAATCAACATTGCAGCAATAAAGGTAATGCTTAATTCTGTATTAATTGACGTTTCCATCCAGGCAACTGCCAATTTGCCGGCATATCCATTTTGCCAGAAATATAAATCAACTGAATTTAATATTTCGGTTTTGATTGAAATTTCATGCACAATCGAAAGGACAAAGACAATCACTAACGCATAATATGTGCCGAAAAATCCTGATATTCTACGAGGATAATGTAAAATTATCCTCACAAACAGCCATGGGAGAAGTAGAGAGGATGGGCCAAATACTTCCAGTAATGTGCCTCCGATTAATGCTCCAATCAAGCCCGTCCAGTTACTTATTCCATCAAAAGGATACAACTGATTAAAAATTGTTGGATCATGAAAATCCGCAGTCATAATAGACAACATCAGGAAAAAACCAATTGCCCCGAAAAAAAGATAATCTATGCGCATCTTTATTAAACTCATGCTTTTGGTTTGTATTGGTTTATGAGTTAGAACCTTTTTGGATTATTTTCTTTACTATTTCTGCTACCGAAGGCAATACATAAGCCTCAATGGATTCACCCAGATATGCAAGTTCACGAACAAGAGTTGAATTGATGGCAAAAAGATCAGGTTTACCAAACAAGCAAAAAGTCTCAATTTCCGGATCAATACCTTTGTTACCTACCGCTTGCTGAAATTCTCCTTGGAAATCATCCAGACTGCGTAATCCCTTAACAATTGTTTTCGCGTTCCGTTCCTGCACGTAGCGAATTGTTGAACCTGTAAAGGATTCAACAGTTACATTTGTTAAATTATAGTGCCTCACGTATTCATTCATCATCTGCTTTCGCACCTCTGCATCAAAGATATAATGTTTCTCAAGATTCATAGCCGCTGACCAGAAAACATGATCAAACTGCTTTGTTGTTCTTACCAGGATGTCGGCATGACCATAAGTTGGAGGATTTGCACTTGTTGGGTAAACTGCAATTCGCATCTTTTGGAATTCTGTTAAGGGTTACTATTCAGACTGGTGCCCTTTTTGCTCTAGTTTTTTAGTCTATCGGTTAATTCATGAAGAAAATTCAAAGCCTGCAATGGAGTCATCTCATTTAAATTAAGTTTTCGTAACTCATCAAGATAAAGTGATTCTTCCGGAAACATCGATAGCTGAGGATCTGTATCTCCGGAATCATACCAGGCATTGATAGGCTTTTCGCTTATCTCCGCAGGTAATTCCTGATTTTTTTCTGTCTTATTATTATGTACAGGCAAATGGTGGACCATTGATGTCTCTTCCAGTTGTTCCATCACAACAAGCGCGCGTTTGACCACACTTTTTGGCAATCCCGCAAGCCTTGCTACTTGGACACCATAACTTTTATCTGCTTCTCCGGATACAATTTTGCGCAAAAAAACTATTTGCTCTCCTTCCTCCTCAACACGCACACTAAAATTTTCAATTCCTTTAAGCTCTTGTGAAAGTGCTGTCAATTCATGATAATGTGTAGCGCAAAGCGTGAGGGCGTTCAATTTGTGTAAATGCTCAACTATAGCCCAGGCAATACTGATTCCATCGAAGGTACTTGTTCCCCGCCCTATTTCATCCAGAATTATTAAACTGCGATCAGTAGCATTGTTTAAAATTGCAGAAGCTTCGTTCATTTCCAGCATAAAAGTGCTTTGACCGAGCGTAAGATTATCTGATGCTCCAACTCGAGTAAAAATTCGATCTACCACAGAAAACTCAGATTTGGAAGCGGCGACAAAACAGCCGCATTGTGCCATCAATATATTCAAGGCAACCTGCCTCATGTAAGTCGACTTCCCAGCCATGTTCGGACCTGTAATCAACATGATCCTGCACTTAGTTTCCTGTAAATCCAAATCATTAGGTACAAATGCTTCCCCCAAATCAATTCTCTCAATCACCGGGTGACGACTGTCTTTGAGAAACATTTTTCTTGGAGCCTCCAGTGCCTGCAAAACTGGACGAACATAGTGATTATGTTCCGCTACATGTGCCAATCCTGCCAGTGTATCAGCAACAGCAATGTTTTGTGCCGTTTGCTGTACACGTTTTATCTGTGAATTAAGCTCAGTTTTTAATTCCAAGAAAAGTTCATATTCGAGCTCAGCAATCCGTTCTTCAGCAGTCAGTATTTTTTCCTCAAATTCTTTTAGATCAGCTGTGATGTACCGTTCAGCATTCACTAAGGTTTGTTTTCGTATGTAATAATCCGGAACAGAAGATTTATAAACGTTACTGACTTCAAGGTAATAGCCAAAAACTTTGTTGAAACTGATTTTTAAAGAGGCAATCCCGGTTTGTTCTCTTTCCCGCAGCAGCATTTGATTTAAATATTCTTTGGAATTTCTGGAAATATCACGTAACTGATCCAATTCTTTTGAAACTCCATCAGCAATATAACCACCTTCCCTGAGTTTTACTGATGGTGAGTGCTTTAATCGCTGATTCAGCAAGTTCAGCAAATCTATGAGGGGATCAAAATTGTCGGCAATCGTTTTCAGCAATAACGATCTTAATTCAGCAAAATAGACTGGCAGATTTTGCACCGGCTCAAGTGATTCCCGCAGAGCCACAAGATCGTTCACACCAACCACAGGCAGAGTGATGCGCCCCATGATGCGTGGCAAATCCTGAATCGTTTCCAGACTTTGACGAAATTTCTCACAGAGCATAAAATTATTTCTGAACTCTTCAACACCGTCAAAACGCTGATTAATTTCATCAACATCAAGCAGAGGTTGACGAAGCCACTGCCTGAAAAGTCTTGCGCCCATTGGAGTCTGGGTGTGATTCAGAACATGAAAAAGTGTATGTTTTCTAACTCCGGACTGACTTTCAAACAATTCCAAATTGGCCACTGTTGCCTCATCCAGCAGCATCGATTTTTCAAAGACATGTCTTCTCAAGGATGTTAAATGACTCAAATCACATTTTTGAGTTTCTTCCAAATAACGTAATAAAGCCCCTGCAGCAGAAATTCCATGGGGCAAATCATCAATACCGAATCCGGAAAGATTCAATGTTCTGAAATATTTTTTCAAACTGCGCTGAGTTGCTGCCGGATCAAAATAATAAGGATCAATGAAATTAAATCTTCCAGTTGAAGGAAAAACCTTTTCATTTGGAATTTCAGTTCCTTTACCCGGATATGTTATAGAATCGATTTCAACTCTATTTGATCTGTCGAGTAACTGCCCCATGCGTTGTACCAGTTCTTCCAGAAACATGGACTCAGCCTCTGATCTGCTTTGTGTCAATATAATTTCCTGAGGAGTAAGTTGAGCCAGAAAGTCGTAAAAACGGTGAGATTCATTTAATTGAAACTCTGCCACCTCAAACTCTCCTGTAGAAAGATCGGCAAAAGCAATACCTAAACACTTAGAGCGCAATACAACATTAACTGACAATAAATAATGATTCCTGTCAGGATCAATCAATTGTGGAGAAACGGTTGTACCAGGTGTTACCACCCTCACTACATCTCTGTTAACAAGACCCTGTGCTTTTGCAGGATCTTCCATCTGCTCACAAATTGCCACCTTGTAGCCTGCAGCAGTCAACTTGTTCAAATATTGCTCATAAGCTTTATACGGCACACCGCACATAGGTAATGAATTTTCCTTGTTTTTGTCACGTGACGTCAGTGCAATTTGTAGAATTTTGGCGCCCACAATTGCGTCATCTCCAAACATTTCATAAAAATCACCCATCCGATAAAATAGCAGCTTATCCGGATGTTCCCGTTTGATTGCGTTGAATTGGCGCATCATGGGAGTTTCTGCTTGAGGAACTGACATGCGCTTATGCGTGAAAGTTGGTAGGTATTTATTTAGCCCTATTTACAGGCCAGGTAAGTGGGAATAATTTATGATCCATCGGCATCCCGGCTGGTAATTGCTCTGATAGTCCGGCGAAATCAGGTGAGGTTTTCCAGCTGCGAGGAGCATGTATTATGTCATCCCCTAACATCCGTACAGAAAATACTCGGCGAAGCGCCTTTGTTCCCGCTCCGCTGTGCAATGTAAGCATGTGAAAAGCCACAGCATCTCCCGGTTCAAGTTCCCATTTTAAAACTCGAAATTTATCCGGATTCGCGTCTATATCCGGAATTTCACTTAGACTGCCCTCCGGAAACCACTTCGCTTGATTTTCAAGGAAATTTCTTGGCATATACCATTGCCCCTTGTGGGAACTGGCAACCAGTTCAATTGTCCACTCAATTGGTACAGGATCAACCGGAATCCAAAAACTGATATTTTGCCTTCCTTCAATGTTATAATATGGCTGGTCCTGATGCCAGGGGGTCCTTTGTATAGTCCCCTTTTTCTTTACAAGCATGTGGTCATGAAATAGTCGCACCTGCTTAGAGCACATCAGTTTTGCTGCAACTTCCGATATTGCACTCTCGAAAATAATCCTCCTGTAAGATGGATTCTCCTGCCAGGTGCAAAAATCTTCAAGAAACCAGCCTGGATCATCTTCACTACTGGCAATCTTGGAATTTGGACTGGGATTGGAAATGTTTGCGTCAATTGCTTCACGCAAGTCTGTGACTTCTTCTTCATTGAGAAGGTTCTTAATCAGCACAGCACCATCATCATGATATGCTTTAATATCGGCTTCACTTATATTAAAAGACATATACCCTGAAATTATTCCCTTGCTTCAGCTAATGAATTCAAGTGCCTGCGATAGGCAGCATCACCTTCAGTCTCCCACGTTTTCAGCAAGGCAGTGCCAACGATTGCTATTTCTGCCTTTCCATGCAACATATGCAGATCCTCAGGTTTTGATAAACCAAATCCAAGGGCAAGCGGCAATCCTGAGAATTTTCTGCATTGCTGTAAAAATTCTTCCGTAGATTGTTCCAGCACAGTACTTTTCCCTGTTACCCCCTTGCGGGCAACACAATATATTAAACCTCTCCCGTTTGAACATATTCTCTGCAAACGCTCCTCCTTGTTAGTTGGAGTGCAAAGCATAATTGGATCAAGACCAAGTTCAAGACTGTGATCAAACAGCTCCCCGAATTCTTCATAAGGCAAATCAGGGATAATGAAGCCTTTTCCTCCATGTTTGCTGATTTTTTCACAATATTCTCTGAAACCCATGGTAAAAGCAGTGTTGCAATAACCCATCATCAAAACAGGAAAATCAAATTTTTCAGATGCACACTGCATCAATTCGAAATAATCCTTCCACTTAATACCATTCCTGAGTGCTTCCTGATTGGCTTTAACAAACAACGGCCCATCAGCCGTTGGTTCACTGAATGGCATTTGTAATTCAACCAGATCTACATCCGCCTCCCCCATCGCCTCAAGCATTTTCCAGTTATCCTCTAAAGACGGGTAACCAACTACGGCATGGGTCATTAAGAGTATTTTACGTTTTTTAAGACGTTTTCTCAGATATTCTGTTAGTTGCATATAAGCTTAAATCTGCAAATTTTGGGTTATTAATTTTATTGATATTGTGAGGCTTTCTGACGCAAAAATTCCTCCCAATTTTTATCGCCAATTGCTTCAGCAATATTAAAGATATCTTTATCTCCACGTCCGGAAAGATTGATTAATACCTGCGTACCATCCGGAATATTCGGCGCTTCTTCAATAACTGAAGCAAACGCGTGGCTGCTTTCCAGGGCAGGAATGATCCCTTCTGTACGAATGAGATGTTTTGTAGCGGAAATAACCGCATCATCCGCGGCAGCAGTAAAACGGATGCGTTTTTTATCGTGAAGATAGCTTAAAATCGGACTGACTCCAATGTAGTCCAGACCCGCCGCAATTGAATGGGTGTGAAGCATTTGGCCTTCTTCGTCCTGGAAGAAATACGTTTTGTAGCCTTGAGCTATTCCTACATTTCCTCCATAAAATCGCGCCGCATGCGATCCTGTATCAAGTCCATGACCTCCAGCTTCAACACCGATTAATTCCACAGATTCATCTTCCAGAAATGGGAGAAAAATGCCGCTTGCATTGGATCCTCCTCCTACACAGGAATAAATTCTGTCAGGCAGTTTCCCTGTTTTGTCAAGCATTTGCCGACGCACTTCCTGACCGATGATCGACTGAAACCAGGCAACCATTTCCGGGAAGGGGTGTGGTCCACATGTTGTGCCCAAAACATAATGAGTGGTTTCCATGCTTTCGGCCCAGTCTCTCATGGATGCGTTGATTGCGTCTTTCAGGGTGGCTGTTCCTTCAGTAACAGAAACAACCTCTGCACCAAGCTGTTCCATCCAGAAAACATTTGGTCGTTGGCGCTCCACGTCAACCGAACCCATGTAGATTGTGCATTCCAGTCCCATTCTTGCGGCCATTGTAGCAGTTGCCACTCCGTGCTGCCCTGCTCCCGTTTCAGCAATCACCCGTGTTTTGCCCATGCGTTTCACTAGTAAACCTTGTCCCATACAATTGTTCGCTTTGTGTGCGCCGGTGTGGTTCAAGTCTTCACGTTTACAAAAAACAGAAAATTTACTCCCCAATGAATTTGCAAAATTTTCCAGCGGAGTAACAGGAGTAGGCCGGCATGAATAATTTTGCATAACATCCACGAAACTCTGCCAGAACTCCGGATCAGCCTTTGCTTCAGCAAATGCGTCAATGAGTTCATCAAAAGTGGTCCTTAATATTTCAGGAATAAACATACCCCCATATTCACCGTAATATCCGGATTCATTGGGTATAATTGTCTGAGTTGTCATGGAGATGATATTGTATATTTCAATTATATGTTTTATGATCCGAGGTAAATTCTACGGACATTTTACATGCTTGTCAATTAGGCTGTTATGATTAAAAATGGCTCAATTTCTGAGATGGCAATTCAGCAGATTTGGCTGGAAAAAAATTTTGATCAGAACAATCTGCAAACGGTTTGCGGTCAACCTGTCATAATAGAATTTTCCGGATGGCATAACACCGGAAGCGGACCTGATTTTAAGGAGGCACATTTGCAAATCGGAGATCAAGCGCTTTTTGGTGGGGTGGAAATACATTTACAAACTTCCGGATGGTATTCGCATCAGCACCAAAGTAATCCGGATTACAATGAAGTGATTTTGCACGTTGTCCTGTACCACAGCGGAAATCGTACAATTGAGCGAGCAGACGGTCGAAAGATTCCGGAACTGGAACTTGCTCCTTTTTTGATTGATGAACCTTCATGCTCCTCAGCAGACGCAAAATTACAGCTTGAAAAAATGGGAGGTTTGCCGGGACGTTGCGGCATTGCTGTTACAGAACAAGGTGCAGGAATTCTGAAGAAAATTCTTGGACATGCTGCAGAAAAACGCATTCAGGAAAAAATGAAGATTTTGCTGGAACGCTGGGAAGAACAGCATCCTGAGGAACTGCTGTTTCAACTGTTGTTTAAATCACTGGGTTATTCTCCATTCTCACAGGTATTTGAAGAACTGGCAAAGCAATATCAGTTTAAGGAGCTTCGCCCATTTTTTCGACAGCCGCAGCGTACTGCAAGAACAATGGTACTGTCACGCTGGTTTGGAGCATGTGGTCTGTTTAATAATAAAAATACAATTGCAGATCCAACTGTACGTCATGAGTTTCAGCAATGGAGAGATGCATGGATAGCACTTGAAGATCAACCGAGAGTATCAGGAAAAAATTCACTGGCACATCGTCCACAAAATTCTCCTGAAAGAAGGTTGATGGGAATGTACCACCATTTATGCCGTGTGGCAAATGAAGGTTTGCTCAAACGATGGCTTGTCACACTCAGCAAACTGGCTGCTTTTACTGATGAGAAAAAATTGAGAAAACACGTATTAACTGAAACAGATCAGTTATTTTCTACTCCGGACTGGGAAGTATGGCAGAAACATCTTGTTATGGGACAATCAACACAGACAAAATCCACACAATTAGTGGGCAAAGACAGACAAATCATTATCTGGGCAAATGCCCTACTGCCTTTTTTCCTGGCTTATGCTCGTCAGGGAAAAGAACTGCAACTGGAAAAACTGCTCTTTCGTTTATTTATGATTTTACCGGCAGAAGCTTCTAACAGAAATACTCGTTTCATGCAGAAACGATTATGGTATTCTGAAATGCCCAAATCTCCTAAACTAAATCTAAACACCTTTGGAAACCGACAGGGTTTGATCCAGATTCATCAAGATTTTTGCCGCAACTTTTATCAGGGCTGTGTTCGTTGTGAATTGCCCGGACTTTTAGAAGGTTAATAGCTGCTATGAAAAAAACAGGAATTCACCACAATATTTTCACAAGAATTTTGTTGTGTACAATTGTATTTATTTCAGCATGTGCAGCGCCAACACTTACTCAATTTGAAGTACAGCGTCCTTCCAGAATCACTGTTCCCAGTGAGGTAAAAAAAGTTTTTATTCGTGAAGATCTGGTTGTAAACACAAATGATCAGCTTGGCATTAAATCCCAGGTATTGAAACAATTAGCCTCGGAACTAAATCGAATGGGACGCTTCGAGGTAAGTGTTGTGCAAACTTTGGAGGAGAACAACATTGATGCTGAAAAGGAAACCGTGGCAGTTATTCAAGGTGAAGTAATCAGTGGAGGTGAAGTGGACAAAGGACAATTTACTGACCTGGCCACCTGCACAGGGGGAATCAGTGGGAGACTATCTTCTGCCACTGCCGCGGGCATTACTGACAAAGCCATTACTTTGGATAATTGGAGAGGTTATGTCTGCCGGAGAGGTGCTTTTGCCAGTGATGTAACGGAACTGGCTCTTTCTTCCGCATTTGCTTTGGCAGGATTTGAAGAGGGTATCCCGCCAAAAAACCAGGTTGTGCGAACATATAAATACAAAAATCTTTCCCTGTTTGCACAAGCTAATTTCAGTTTCACAATCATTGGCCTTAAAAGAGAAACACTAGCTATTCGCGCAGATTCAGCAAACTTTGGTAGAAGCATTACTGAAAAAGATTCTTACCGAAATGTCAAAGAAAGCCACTTGATTTCGCTGACATTGGGCAGCCTGATCAGCAGCATCAGGATACCTATTTTTCCTATTCCTTCACGTGAACTTGCCTTAGCCGGACGCAGCAATCCAAAACGTATTTTTTATGGGAAGAACCGTTTACCAGTTCCTGGAAAACACGATTTGCCTTCCAAAGAAAAGAAACAGGTAATTCAGAAATTAGTGTTTAAAACACTTGAATCATTTATCCGCACAATTTCTCCCTACAAGGTGATGGTAAATGCAGAAGTCGCAAACGGTGGTAAAGAAGAAGCGGCAAAATTATTAATAGAAGGGAAACCGGAAAATGCACGGAAGATATTTCAATCAATTCCGGAGGGCGATCGTGATTCGGCAGACTGGTATAATCTGGGCTTGGCTTATGAAGCCGGCGCTGTCAGTCTGGAAGATTATGAAGATGCACGAAGATATTACATTATAGCGCTTGAAAAAGATCCGGGCACAAAACTTTATGCTCAAGCTATCGGACGCATCCGTCGTTATCTGGCTGAAACAGGAAAACTTTCAAAACAAACTCAAAAGTAAAACAACATAACAAAATTTTTGATAAATTATATGATTAATCAAATACAATCAATACTTTTCTCCACCGTATTCCTGCTGTCGAGTTGCGCCACAGCCACACTTAATGTTCGTTCTCCAGCTGAAATCAATACCAGGGAGATTAAAAAAGTTGCAGTAGGCGGCTTTGAGATTGGTCAGATTGTGATGAAGTATAAAACTGAAAGAAACGGTGCTTGGGAAATGTACCCTGTTTTGCTGAGTGAAGCACAACAGAAAACGATCAGCCGCTCTGTAAGGGCACGTGTCATAAACATGTTAACAAGCACACCGTACTTTAAAGTAGTATTTACAGATGAATTTGAAAAGCTGGAAAGTGACGCGGCCCTTCAGCAATTAGTTTCTGTACGTGGTTACAAAACACAGGACGTTGATGCGGTTATCAATGGGAAACTCTGGCTTGAAATAGAACGGACTGACGGCGTTGACCTGAGCAAAGAAAGCCTGGAATACATTAGGCCGCCTCGTTCCAGACGCAGTCTTGGCTTAAACCTTACAGTGGATCAGGTAGTTTGGTGGCCTTACAAATCTGTACGTGGAAGTTTGGCTCTTGAAGTAAAAATGACTCGTTTAGTCCCGACAGAAGTTTTAGCCTCAACATTTGAAACACGAACTTTTGCTCAGAGAATCGGAGGAAGAAACAAGGAAAGTTTTCAGCAAATTTCCCATAGCATTACCAACACTTTTATTTCTTCCAAATCCGACCAAACAGATTCAATTGAAACGTCTGAAGAAGTTCTCCCTTCCTTTGACCAAATAATTGCTGATCTGGCACTTTCAATTGCCAGTAATTTTGTACGCAGGGTTGCAGTAACAGAGAAAACTGTCATTTACCCAATTGCAAATGAAGGGCTCCCAAATTCCATATTATTAATCGAAGCAGGAGCATACGATCTAGCAATACAACAACTGCAATTGGCCACTGCTGAAAATCCAGACCCGAATGATCTTTACAATCTTGGTCTTTGCTTTGAGGCAATAGGAGATTATGGACTGGCAAACACATCATACAGGGAAGCCTGGGAAGCTGAACCGGAGAACCTTCTCTTTGCACAGGGAATGGGACGCATAGAAAGACTGAAACGCGAGTACCCTCAACTTCAGAGACAGCTTGAATCACGCTAATTTATTATTAAACGCAGAACCGAGAATTTTTATTCACATACAAATGCTGATTATACAATTCTGTTAACCTATCTAACCTCACGCAAATGTACCTCAGAGTATTTATCTTTTTGATAATAGGTTTAACAGCAACTTCCTGTGCTCCAAAAATCAGCTTCAAAATTCAACGGCCTCCGCTCCAACAAGTAGTACAAATTAAATACATAGAAATCGGAAAATTTGAAATTGTCTCCGGACAAATTGAAATGCCAAAATCAGAAAAGTCCCAACTTTCAAAATATGCAAATACGAGAGAACAAACTTTGAAACCTGCCATTTCAGGTTTCAAATCAAAAAAGGTAGAATCCGATCAAATTACAGAATTGCTCAGGGCCGCACTTGTTCATGACCTTTCTCTTCATTCTCCTTATCAGCTGATTAACACAACAGGAGATAAAGATGGTTACAGCGGTGTAGTGCCAAATGTTGACGAAGTGGCGGTCATAAGCGGGAAAATAAAATTTTTTGAGATGAATATTGAGTCAGGTGAGGATCTTTCATATTTCGCAAATATTCATAACAAAGGGGTTAGACTGGAGCAATCATTGCTGGCAAGTGCTGTTGCAATGGGGATGGAATCATCCGGAAGCGGATTTGTTATTCCTACTCCTTATATTGAAAGACTGGCTGCAATTGAAGTTGAAATTTTTATGATCAGAAAAAGTAACAAAGAAAATGTTGTCAGTCCGCAAACATTTCGTTCTTACTATACCCGCAAATGGGGTGGATCTCCTAAAACTTCACATCTGCCGGGAATTGTCAGGAAGACCATTTTAGAGGATTTTCAACAAGATGAAGATTCTTCATTATCATTACTTTCGAGCATTGATAGAGCTGGTCTGTCATTTACAAACCCAACTGAATATTTTGCAAGAGGATTCAATCTTAAACAGAATAAAGATGTACCTCAAACTTCACTGGATCTGAAAATAAGACTGGGAAGAGACATTGCCAAACAATTTGTCAAGCAAATCAGCCCTTATCACGAGACAGCAGATTTAATGGTACAGGATGGAAATTCAGTTGCCGCAACACTGATACGTGGGAATGCATACCAGCAAGCAATAGCTTTTCTTCAAAATTTTGACAAACGTACAGCAGAAGATGAATACAATCTTGGTTTAGCTTTTGAAGCCAGCGGAGAAATACCTATGGCAAGAAAACACTATGTACTTGCTCTTGACCGTGAAAACGATAATCAGGAATTTAAAAATGCGGTAAGACGCACTCAATATTGATTATCGGGATTCCTTTTTTACAGGAATCCCTTTTATTAATTGAGACCGGCTAGTTCCTTGTGAGGATCATTCTTCGTATCAAAGAATGGAAAGGGTATTTTCAAAGCTCGTGAAATACGCTCCAGAGAGGCCTCTGACACCTCTGCCGCATGCGATTCCCAGCTTTTTACAGTTTGAATTGCAAAACCATGTTCATATGCAAAGGCCTCGATCGACATGCCTCGTAGCAAGCGGGCGTATTTGATGCGATCACCTATCCTGTCAAGATTAAGGTCTTCATCCAGCCCCATCTCTCGCACATCAATAGACAATACTTTGGCAATTTCACTGTATTTGGTTAGTTTAGGTGTTGAGTGTCCTGTTTCCCAATTTTTTACCGCAGTCAGCGATACGCTAAGTTTTCTGGCAAATTCCTTGCGGGTTAAACCGGAATCTTCCCGCCACTTAGTCATTTGTTCACCAAAATCCATTTGACTCTCTTGTTTTGTTAGCAATTTAATATCTGTACAGGATTATCTTTTTTCCCCTCATTGTTGTTGGTATTCTTTCAAAATACTCGGGGAATTTTCAAAGCACTAAGGTGTAATTCTTTTCCTGAGCTTTGCATATATTATATCAATTATTCAAAAACGTCAACCATATTATATAATTGATAGGTTTCTGTCACTCATTGAAAAATATTTTTGCTTTGATATTATTAGTTTTTGGTTTAGTTCTGGGCATGTTAGTTTAATCAAAATGCCACTTTCTACTGCACTAATATAGTAGTGCTTAATGCTTTAGAATAAAAAACGTTAAAAAAATGTTGACAATCATGAAAAAAATGAAATATAATTAACCGTGCGGTCGGTTAATTATAAGGCATTATAATCACAAACATTCTCTCATCCATGAAATCACAAATTACGACTAAAACGATTTCAGGCAAATCAACAGACGAAGAGAAGCATCAAAGTCATTTTGAAGAGCGTATTCAGTCCGGAGAACGAATTGAACCAAAGGGCTGGATGCCGGAAAGATTTCGTAAGCAACTTACCAGAATGATTTCTCAGCACGCTCATTCGGAAGTAATTGGTATGTATCCGGAAGGCAATTGGATCACCCGAGCGCCAACGTTACGGCGTAAGCTTGGTTTGTTGGCAAAAGTTCAGGACGAATGCGGGCATGGTCTTTACTTGTACTGTGCAGCAGAAACTCTGGGTGTGGACAGGAATGACCTTTTCGAGGAATTGCTTGATGGCAAAGCTAAATATTCCAGCATATTCAATTACCCCACATTAAGCTGGGCAGATATTGGAGTGATAGGCTGGTTGGTGGATGGCGCAGCGATTATAAATCAGACTCCATTAGCAAAATGCTCATACGGCCCATACGCCAGAGCCATGAAACATATTTGCAAGGAGGAAAGCTTTCACCTGTAGCAGGGATTTGAAATTGTCACAAAACTGGCCCAATGTTCTTTGACTCTTCTTCAGACAAAGTTTACAGGCATCCTCAGTTCTACAGGATTCCAAGAAGTGTGAGGCTTTGATGGAACTGACACCTGAACTTCGTATGCATTTGTTAGACTATTTGCTGAGACACGCTGACGACAGGCTGATTCTTGGGCATCGTCTTTCAGAATGTTGTGGTCATGCCCCAATGATGGAAGAAGATTTAGCACTAGCCAATATCGCGCTTGATTTGATTGGACAGGCATCTTTTATTTACCAGCTTGCTACTGAAACCGAAAATAAAGGCCATACGGAAGATGATTTTGCCTTTCTCCGTGATCCTTCTGAGTTTCGCAACATGCAGTTAGTGGAACAACCAAATAGTGATTTTGCTTATACCATTGTACGTCAATTTCTCTTTGATGCTTATGACGTTCTTTTTCTGGAAAAACTAAGCTTATCCGCACATAATCAACGGGCAGGCATTGGTGCAAAGGCCTTGAAAGAGGCAAATTACCATTTGAGACACACCAAACAGTGGATGCTGCGGTTGGGTGATGGTACAGACGAAAGTCGCTCCCGCATACAGCATGCATTAAATGAACTCTGGGGATTTTCTGATGAACTGTTTATTCCAGATGAACTGGACCAAATCATGGTGGCACAAAATATTGGAGTAGACATGGAGTCCCTGCGATCTGCATGGATTGAGGAAGTTGAACAGACCCTGAAGGAAGCAACTTTGAGTAAACCTGGTGATGAGTTTTACATAGCTTCAGGAAGCCGAAGCGGATACCATACCGAACACTTAAGTCACATGCTTGCAGAGATGCAGGTTTTACAGCGAACACATCCAGGAGCTGAGTGGTGAGAGCCTTGGTTTGCCTGCGAACTGTGCCGGATCCTGAAATTCCGGTATTGGATGTGATCTCAATGAGGATTGTACGTGAAATTGATGAAAATCCTGATGGAGTCAGGGTGACAATCACTCCGACATATTCAGGATGTCCGGCGATGAAGGAAATTGAATCCAGCATACGCAGCACCTTGAATCAAGCAGGATTTGCTAAGGTGTAGATGAAAATTCAAATCTCCCCTCCCTGGACTACAGACTGGATCACAAAAGAAGCACTGGAAAAACTGCGATCCTATGGCATTGCCCCTCCGAAACGCGCCTGTAATCACAGTGTTGATCAAACCCACGCAGACTGCCCATATTGCGGTTCAGTGAAAACACAACTACAAAGCGAGTTTGGAAGTACACCATGCAAGAGTCTGCATGTCTGCAAAAATTGTCACCAGCCATTTGAAAGTTTCAAATGCATCTGAGCCACACCACTACGACCTAAAAACCTACAGCCAGATTATCTTCAAAATGGCACGCACCCGAGCAAAAGATTATCATCAAAAAAAAGCCTTTATTCGTGAAAAGGCTGTTGAGCTGTTTGCGGAGCAGGGATTTTCAAATAGTTCCATCACCCAGTTATCAGGGCGTTGTGGCGCATCGAAGGCCTGGCTCTATCATTACTTTAACAGCAAAGAAGAAATTCTCTTCGAAATTTTTGATATTCACACCTCACGTCTTGTAGAAGCCATTAAAAATGTTCGTGAACTGGGACTTGCTCCGGAAGAACAGTTTCAGAAATTTCTGCAGAATTTTCTGAAAATTTATGAATCAACACAAACTACTCATCTCGTTCTGCTTCACGATCTCAATCGCTTGAACCCCGAACAACACGAGATCATCGCTGCACGAGAGCGTACAATTGTCCAGGAGATTGCTGAAATGATAGCTGTGTTACGTCCGGATTTGTTGGGACATCAACCGGAATTGCAGAAGCCCCTGGCGATGTCACTGATGGGGATGATTAACTGGACTTTTACCTGGTTCCGCAAAGAAGGACCAATGAGCCACAAGCAATTTTCACAACTTGCAGCACAGTTATTCCTGCACGGGATCATCAGATTAAATTTGCAGGCAAGTGGGGATTAAGACAGTAAAGGCCTGATAGTATAATTATTACTAAATTTATCACTAGTGTCCGGTTAAATTAAGTTTGATCAGTCGTATCATACTGTATTGTTAAATAAAACCATTCAAAATAAGGTGTTACCGACTTCAGCTAATTAATTTTCTCATATATTGTGTTAAGCTCCATAATTTGGAGTTTAGCATGTTCAAAGGTCAGTATGTTTTTTCACAAATCACAGATCATTTACCTCTTCACACTTTTCGCAGGTGTGTTGAACGCTACCTGGGGGAGCGGTATGTAAAACATTTCAAATGCTTTGATCAGTACTTGGCAATGTCGTTTGCTCAGCTAACTCATCGTGAGAGTCTCCGTGATATTGAAGCCTGCCTTCAGGCTCATAGCAGTAAACTCTATCATATGGGTTTTCGATCATCAATTTCCAGAAGTACACTGGCAGATGCAAACGAGCAACGAGACTGGCGAATTTATGCGGACTTTGCTCAAGCACTAATCAGGATTGCCCGACCTCTTTATGCTGGTGATCAGCTGGAATTGGATCTAAAAAATACTGTTTATGCACTTGATGCATCTACGATTGATCTTTGTTTTTCTGTTTTTCCATGGGCACTCTTTCGATCCACAAAGTCTGCGGTTAAACTCCATACCCTGCTTGATTTAAGAGGGAACATTCCGTCATTCGTTCATATCTCAGAGGGTAAGCTGCATGATGTCAACGCCCTTGATATGATTGTTCCAGAAGCAGGCTCTTTTTATGTGATGGATAGAGGTTACCTGGATTTCGAGCGACTTTACTCTTTGAATAATGCTGGTGCTTTCTTCGTGATTCGCTCAAAAAATAATATCCAGTTTAAACGCAGATACTCTCACTCCGTTAAAAAATCAAGTGGAATTCGGTGTGACCAAACTATTAAACTGATAGGGTTAAACACAAAAAATAAATATCCAAAACCGTTGCGGCGAGTTAAATACCATGATAACCAGACAGATAAAACACTTAATCTTTTTACCAACAACGAGGTCATATCAGCACAAACAGTGGCTGATCTTTACCGGTACAGATGGAAAGTCGAACTCTTTTTTAAGTGGATTAAGCAACATCTGCGTATAAGATCTTTTTATGGTACATCTGAAAATGCTGTCAAGAGTCAAATATGGATTGCTATTTCAATTTATGTGCTAATAGCAATTATCAAAAAACAACTAAAAATAAAGGCAGAACTCTACACAATTTTACAGATTTTGAGCCTGACTCTATTTGAAAAAATACCATTAAAACAATTACTTGAAAATAAACACTGCATGACGCAAATTCACGAATATGCTATCCAACTGAATTTATTCGATAACTTAACCGGACACTAGTGATTGATGATAAAGTTTATCTCTCCCTGGCGATAAAGGGTTACATCTTTAGATTTATGATTTGCCACATGGGAAAAACCCAATATCTTAAATACCTCTTCAAGTATGCCCCTTTCTGGCGAAGAAAATTCCACAAATTCAAATCCTTCTAAACCCATCGGGTTTTCAAACAAATCAGCCATTTCTACTCCTGAGAATTATAGTTACCTTTTGAAATAACGGCGTTCAGGTCGTCCCACTCCTCCATAACTTACATCTACATCTAAAATAATTTGGGAAACTAAATATTCAAGATAACGCCTGACAGTGGTACGGCTTGCTCCTATCTGTGAGGCTACTTCTTCGGAAGTTAATCCTGAACTATGTACTGAGTTGAATACCTGCTGCACCTTATCTAATGTGAGCCTGTCAATACCTTTCGGAAATTCCGGAAGTTCTACTGAGTTCCCCCTTCTTACTGTCTGAAGAGCCCTGTCAACTTCAGACTGATCCAGCTGGTCAATATTCAGCAGTTGATTTTTTGTTTGACGATACCGCTCCAGTGTCGCCCGAAATCGTGTAAATACTACCGGTTTTAGTATGTAATCAAACACGCCGCCATGTAGTGCTTCATTGAACAAATGAACTTCTTTTGCAGCAGTGATTGGAATTACATCCACATTTTTATTATGCATCCTTGCCTTCTTTAAAAATTCCAAGCCATTGCCTTCAGGAAAGAAAATATCCAGCAGCAACAAATCCGGCTCAAGAATATCAAGTTGCGATTGGGCGTCTTCAAGGTTGTTGGCAATACCAACCACTTCAAATCCTGTAGTTTTTTCAGTATATTGCCGATGTATCTCCGCAATACGAATATCATCGTCAATAATCAGTACACGCAAATTCATACAATACCAGCAAATTAATTTTGTTTTTTAGGGATATAGATTGTAAAACGCATTCCTCCGATGGAACTGCGAACTACTGTCAAATATCCTCCAAGAAATTTCAAATTTTCGTGTACTATTGAAAGTCCGACTCCTCTTCCTTTACCAGATTTTGTTGAAAAACCATGTTGCAGAGACAAGTCTACAGATTCATCATCAATTCCCAGACCGGAGTCTTCTACCTCAAAGATAAGATCATTTCCGTAATCCGTCATTGAAAGCTTTACTGTGCAGAGTCCGGATGTGTTTTCCTGTGCAGCCTCTATAGCATTTTCCAACAGATTACCTAAAATTGTTACAATTTTTTCACGATTAATTTTTTCTGGAATATCTATCATGCTGCTTTCAGAATCCAGTTGAAAATCGATCCGCATTTCCTTGGCACGGTTGTACTTACCTAAGATAATAGCAGACAATAATGGATCCGGAACTTTGACGGCTAAAGTTCCCAGAAGTTCCTGATATCCGGAAGTCTCCCGGCCAATCAAATCAAGCGCTTCACGATGAGAACCAAGCTGAATGAGCCCTGCAAGAGTGTGCAATTTGTTGGAATACTCATGAGTCTGAGCCCGTAAAGCTTCTGAATATTCTTGAATCTGGGAAAGTTCCTGGGCCAGCCTGTCTATTTCTTCTTTACGCCTGAAACTGGATACTACTCCTGTTACCTTATCATTCTGCCAAATCGGCACTCTGTTGACTACTACCTCAATATCTCCAATTTGCATTTCCTGATCGAATTGCTCTTCCCCACTTTGTAAAACCTCCAGCATCCTGGTTTGAGGAAAAATTGACTCAATCGGTGCACCTAAACTTGTTTCAGGAGGGATACCCAATAATTTAGCTGCTTCATGGTCGAGCATAGTTACACTTCCTTCATCGTTTATTGCAACCACTCCTTCTCTGATTGATTCTAATATAGCATTACGTTCCCTGAACAAACGTGCAATTTCTACAGGTTCCAGTCCAAAAATAGATCGTTTAACATCTCTTGCAATCAGCCATGTACCTACTCCACCGAGCAAAAAAAGTCCGAATACCCACAACAAAACACGTTGCAGATACCCCGCTGTTACGCTTTCTACGGTTTCCTGTAAATAGCCGACTGATACCACCCCAATCACTTTGTCTGCAATATCAAAAATGGGAACTTTACCGCGCATTGAAGGTCCGAGTGTGCCAACTGCCTTGGAAACATAGGCTTCCCCTTTTTCCAGAGCACGAGGATTATCACCGCCAACCATTAACTTGCCAATCCTTTCTGGTACGGGATGACTATAGCGCCTACCTTCATGGTCTCCAACAACTACAAACCGTGCTCCAGTTGCTTTTCTCACTGATTCAGCATAAAGCTGTATATGTGTAGAGCTCTTATTCTTCAAGCCCTCCTGTACTACAGATGTCAGGGACACTGCCTTCGAAACATTGAGAGCATTTCGACCGATGTACTCTTCCAGGATAGAAGAAACCAGTAAGGAAACCATTAACCATGTAATGCTGATCAAAACGCCAAGCAAAATGGACATCAGTAAAAGCATTCGTCCATGCAGAGTTCTGGGGAATAAATTTTTTGTCAGTGAAATGATATTTAATGTATGTTTCATTTTTTATGTAATTTTTTATTGTGAACAAAATGAACAATATGAATAAAAGAAAATGAAAAATTTTTAACTGCGTAATCTTTACGTACTCACATAACTAGTTTAACATCTACCATTCGTGAATGCACTCCAGCATATTTTTTCAAAACCTGCAGTAGCATGATACGGAAATGCTACGATCTCAATTCTTCTCTGTTTAGAACGTGGCTGGCCAGAAACACTTCGTTTCTGTTTTTTTGTAAACCGTCGGCCTCATGCCGGCTTTATTAATTATTCATTCAGGAGAACAATATGAATAAACTCGCAAAAATAATTGTATTAGCACTTGCTTCTGTCGCGATTTCTACAGGTAGTAGTTTTGCGGTAGAAATTAACAAAATACATTTCCTGATCCCTGGTGGCGCAGGCGGAGGATGGGATGGTACTGCAAGAGGTACCGGAGAAGCCCTGACCAAATCAGGGTTGATTAGCAGCGCTACTTATGAAAATATGTCCGGAGGTGGCGGCGGAAAAGCAATAGGTTATCTGATTGAAAATTCCAAAAGTAATCACGGTACGTTGATGGTGAATTCAACACCAATCGTAATCCGTTCTTTAACAAAAGTGTTCCCGCAAAATTTCCGGGATCTTACACTAATTTCCGGAACCATCGGAGACTATGCGGCACTGGTTGTAAATTCTGGAAGCTCGCTGGGCAATTTTGACGACCTTGTTAAAGCCTACAAGAAAAATCCAAGTGCAGTCGCCATCGGCGGAGGTTCTGTTCCGGGAGGGATGGACCACCTGGTAGCGGCAATGGCATTCAAGGCGGCAGGTGCCGATCCAACAAAAGTTAAATACATCCCCTTCGATGCAGGAGGAAAGGCAATGGCAGCATTACTTTCAGGAGAGATCGATGCACTGTCCACAGGTTTTTCAGAAGCTGTGGCACTGGAGCAGGCGGGGAAGGTACGTATCATTGGTGTTACTTCCGATGAGCGAGTTCCTGCAGCCCCTAAAGCCCCGACTTTGAAAGAACAGGGTTATGATGCAACATTCGTCAACTGGCGCGGTTTTTTTGCTGCTCCTGATCTTCCCAGCAACAAACGCCGTGCATACATAGAAGTACTGGGCAAGATGTATGACACTCCGGAATGGGAAAAGGTCCGTGCAAGAAACGGATGGGTTAACATTCATAATCCAGGTGACAGTTTCATGGACTTCCTTTCTACTCAGGAAGAGGTCATTGGAAACCTTATGCGCGAACTTGGGTTCCTGTAATCCGGAGAAATTTTAATGCGGGAGGAGGTTTTCTCCCGCTTACTTATTCCATTTTTCTTCATCATGCTAAGCATCAACCGCTGGATTGCACTGGGGATGCTCGCTTTTTCCAGTGGCTACGGCTACCTTTCCTTTACTTACAGAATTCTGCCATTTGAACAGTTTCTTGCGATGAAGCCTAATACCCTGCCCATTGGACTTGCATTGGCGGGTATGGTCTGCTCTGTGGCTCTGTTGCTGACACCAGATGGTCAGAGTTCCAGCTCAACTGAGGAAAACAAGGTTATTGGATCAGATCAGAAATACCTGGAATCTCCAGAGAATTATGAATGGGGCAAAGGTATTGGACTTTTAATCCTGGCAGTAATATATGCACTATCCCTCAGACAAGCAGGATTTCTGATTGCAACCTCCTTGTTTCTTAGTATCGGAGGTTTAATGCTTGGGGAACGTAAAATCTGGATTTTATTACCGGTTTCCTGTGCTGCATCATTCCTGGTCTGGTATCTCGTGGATGAAGTTTTGTCCATCTTCATGCGGCCCTGGCCGATGATTTTCTATCAGTGAGGTTATAATGTGGGACCAGATGCTTCTTGGTATCCAGACAGCCTTCACTCTGCAGAACATGCTATTTGCTGCGCTTGGATGCTTCATTGGAACTATCATAGGAATGCTCCCAGGACTAGGACCAATGTCTGTGGTGGCAATCATGATCCCCGTCAGCATTCAGATTGGAGATCCTTCAACGACCCTAATTCTACTTGCCGGGGTTTATTACGGTGCGATTTTCGGTGGTTCGACTTCCTCAATTCTGATAAATGCACCCGGAGAGGCTGCGGTGGTGGCTACTTCTTTCGATGGTTACCCGATGACCCGAAAAGGACAAGCCGGAAAGGCATTGACAATTGCTGCGATTTCTTCCTTTGCAGGGGGTACAATCGGGGCCATTCTCCTGATGGGATTTGCTCCAGCCCTGGCTAGTTTCGCTATTCTATTCTGGTCTGCAGAGTACTTTGCACTTATGCTGGTAGGGCTTTCCGCAGTAGCCGCTTTTGCTGGAAAAGGTAAAGTTCTCAAGGCACTTATGATGACACTGTTAGGACTGATGCTTGCGACAGTGGGAGAATCATCTCTTTTCAACGCACCCCGTTTTACGCTTGGATTACTTGATCTGCAGAGCGGAATTCATTTCGTCACTCTTGCAATGGGACTTTTTGCCGTTCCAGAAGCTTTCTTCCTCGCCCTGGATGTGCTTCGTGGCAAAAAGGGTGGTTCCAAGGAAGCTCGTGAAATTTCAAACCTTCGCATCAATGTTAAGGAAGCCAAAACTATTGCACCGGTTATTGGAAGGCAATCAATCCAAGGCTTCCTGATTGGCGTAATGCCCGGTGCCGGTGCCACAATTGCCTCCTTTCTCGGATACGCAGTGGAACGGAACCTTGCGAAGCCCGAGGAACGTAAGGAATTCGGCGAAGGTTCAATCAAGGGTCTTGCTGCTCCGGAAACTGCAAACAATGCTGCAAGCACAGGGTCTTTTGTACCGCTTTTAACTCTTGGGATTCCCGGTTCCGGAACAACAGCAATACTGCTTGGCGCACTGATCGCCCTGAATCTTCAGCCAGGACCGCTTCTTTTGCAGGATCGTCCTGAAGTTTTCTGGTCGGTGATTTTTTCGATGTACTTCGGCAACGTCATCCTACTCATCCTCAACCTGCCGCTGGTTCCCTACATTGCCAAAATTCTGGCAGTTCCGAGGACTTACCTGATTCCTTTTGTACTTTTTTTCGCCATGGCAGGAGCCTACATCGGGCAGAACAATGCAACTGAACTGCTTTTGCTCCTGGGCTTCGGTGTGTTTGCCATCCTCATGCGATTTGCGGATTACCCGCTCCCACCCATGCTGATTGGCTTTGTCCTTGGCCAGCTGTTTGAAGATAATTTCGGAAGAGCGATTCGTAACGCCAACGGCATCCAGTTTATCTGGGAACGTCCGATGACACTGATTCTGATTGTCTCTGCAGCAGTATTTATTATTTATCCACTTCTCAGGGATTGGATGGCAAATAAACGAAAATAGATTTTTTTCATTAACAGCAGGATATAATTACTAATCTATCTTGAAAATCATATTAAGCTAATCAATTGCTAATTGGACCATAGCCACCGCCACCTGGAGTTTCGATGCGGATACGGTCGCCTGCTTCAGCGTTAATTTCGTTTTTACCTCCTAAGTGGAGTTTTGAGCCGTCCTTGCGTATAAAGAGATTGCGTCCGCATTTTCCCGATTCACCACCGTTGAGTCCGTATGGCTGGTGAACCCTGCGTTCAGAAAGAATTGCGGTGTTAAGGGGTTCCAAAAATTCTACTTCCCGCACCAGCCCATTACCACCTGAATACAGTCCGGATCCTCCAGAATCATTCCGGATGGAAAATTCACGCAGCATTACCGGATAACGTCTTTCCAGAATTTCCGGATCAGTGATGCGTGTGTTCGTCATGTGTGTGTGAACTCCACTCTGACCATGCCACTCTGGACCTGCTCCGGCGCCCCCACCAATCGTTTCATAATATCCGAATTTTTCGTTTCCGAATGTGAAATTATTCATGCATCCCTGTGAGGCCGCGCAGGCACGAAACGCTTTCAGGATCACATCCGTAATGCGCTGTGAAGTGAGCACGTTGCCTCCTACAACCGCTGCGTTTTCTGAAGGAGCCAGCAGAGAACCTTCTTCTATGATTACTTCAATTGGATTCAGACAACCCTGATTAAGCGGAATTTCCTGGTCGATCAAACAGCGCAAACCATACAAAATTGCTGAATGGGTTACTGCTCTTGGAGAATTCAAATTCCCCCAAAGTTCGGCTCCTGTACCGGTAAAATCAAAAACAGCGCTGCCGTCACGACGATCGATTGTAAGTCGTAAAATTATTTCACTACCGTCGTCCAGAAAATCACTTGCTTCCACTGTGTCCACTTCAGACAAACCTTCCCGCATTGATAGCTCCTTAAGCATATTTCGCACAGCTTCCTCGGCATTGCTTTGAATGTGATGCATGTAAGCCTGCACGATCTGAAGTCCGGGAGTATTTTCCATAGTAAAATGCTCTACCATTTCCAATAGTAAATCTATACCCCGCTGATTAGCGGCAACCTGTGCTTTCAAATCAGAGAGATTGTCTGAAAGCAAACGTGTTCCGCTGATTGCAGGTTCACCGGGTTTGCGCTCAATTTTTCCGGGTGCCTGCAGCAGCTCAATAACTCCGGCTTCGTTAAACACACCATTTTCAACCAGTTTAAAAGATTTGATGCATGCCCCTTCTTCCTTCAATTCACGGGAAAACGGTGGCATTGATCCGGGAGAAATACCGCCAATATCTGCATGATGTCCGCGGCTGGCCACGTAAAAAATCGGTTTGTCGGAAGCTTCTACTTTTGCTGTTTTTTCTGACACCTGTACCTGCCAAACCGGTGTGATAACAGTCATGTCCGGTAGATGACTTCCTCCGGCAATTGGATGGTTTGTCAGCAGAACATCTCCTTTATTAAGTGATTTGCCCAATAATTTAACCTGCTGTCGAACTGCTTCACTCATTGCGCCAAGATGTACCGGCTGGTGAGGGGCATTGGCCACCAATCCTCCGGTTTCATCAAAAATTGCACAGGAAAAATCCAGGCGTTCCTTGATGTTTGTGGATATGGCAGTACGCTGCAGAGTGCGTCCCATCTGTTCCGCAATTGACATGAAAAGGTTACCGAAAATAGAAACCTGAACAGGATCCGCCTGTGTGCCGATCTCCATGTATGATTTGGTTTCAACCGTAATTACCACGTCACCATACTCAGTTATTTCAGCACTGCAGCCCGGTTCAATCAGAATTGTTGAAGTGTCCTGCATTATAATTGCTGGTCCCGCAATGCAATGTCCCGGACCCAGTTTTTCCAGCAGAAAAATTGGAGTTTTATGCCAGCTTCCTGCTCCGGTGCTTTCAGAAATGAAATAACAACTAGTATGATTTTCCAGTTTTGGGGATTTGGATTTTTTTGCAAGTGGAAATTTTTCCAGACCAAGTGATTTTGCTACTGCCCGCACCCGTATATCATCCACAATTATTTCCCGGTCTATTAAATCAAAACCAAATTCCCTGCGGTATGTCTTACGGAAAGCTCCAACAAAGTCCGGAAGATCATTAATTACTTTCTTATTTCCCGGACTTGATTTCGAACCAGTTGATCTGTTTCTTACAATCTCATAGTTAAATGTTTCCTGTTTGTCCGGTTCCGGAATCATCAGTGCCGTGTCCGTTCCCTGGTATCTCAAATTGAGATAGCGCTTTATTCGAATTTGCTCCGGTTGGTATCCCTGATCAATTAACTCTGTTTTTGCCTCTTCTGCTAAACTATCCAGATTTTTCTGCAACAATTTCTTTGTATTATCCTGAATGTTTTCAGACAAAACGCTCGCGGAAGGCTGCTGTTTTTCCACTACAATATCAGCCAGTCCCATTCCGTAGGCGGAAAGAATACCGGCAAAACGGTGCACAAAAATTTTGGAAATTCCGAGTTCACGGGCGATCGCGCATGCATGTTGTCCGGCTGCTCCGCCAAAACATGCCAGCGCGTGTTCCTTAATGTCAAAACCTCGCATTACCGAAATCTCACGAATCGGACGAACCATAACTTCGTTGGCAACTCTTAAAAATCCTAGAGCGACTTCTTCAAGTGACATTTGCGGAAGATTTTTTTCCGTTGAATATTTATTTATTTCCGCGGTTAACTTTTCCAGAGCCGCCCGGGAAGCCTCAAGATCAAGCGCTTCATTTTCATTTGGACCAAATATTTTGGGGAAATAATCCGGATGCAAACGACCCAACACTAAATTTGCGTCCGTGACCGCTAAATATCCTTCTTTTCTATAACAAACCGGTCCCGGATGTGCTCCGGCTGAATCCGGACCTACCTCGAATAAACCGTTGCGGAAAAACAACCGTGAACCACCGCCTGCCGCAACAGTTTTGATGTGCATCTGCGGAGCCTGAATACGCACGCCTGCTGTTTCTGTCTCATGAACAAGTTCATAGTCATCACCGTATCGTGAAACATCTGTTGAGGTCCCCCCCATGTCAAAGCCAATCACCGGCAGTCCCAAATCGGTAGTCATGGCATATCCAACAACGCCTCCTGCAGGCCCGGACAGGATTGCATTGCTTCCCTTGAAATTAGCTGAATCTGTCAGGCCTCCGTCTGACTGCATGAAAAGCAATTTTGAATTTTTCAATTTGTCAGAAAATCCTGAGCGAAAGCTTTCAAGATAATTCCGGATGTGTGGTGTGAGATAAGCATCAACGGTTGTGGTGTCTCCACGTGCCACCATTTTAACCATCGGCATGACCTTGTGCGAAAGTGAAATCTGTACAAAACCGATGTCGCGAGCAATTTCACCTATTTGCCGTTCATGTTCCGGGAATGCATAAGAATGCAAAAACACAACTGCCACCGCCTTTATGCCATTATTGAAAACATTTTCTAGTTGACTGCACACCTCACTCAAATCAGGTTTTGCCAATATTTCAAATTTCTCTCCGGTAGTGCCTTCGACAATTGATGAATTTGTTTGGCGTGTTGTGTCACTACCGTTTTTTTTGAAAATCCGGACACGTTCCTCAACCTCAATCACTTCCTCGTAGAGTAAATCAAGTTTACGGATTTCCAGATCAAATATTTTGGGTCGGCTTTGATTTCCGATTTGCAGCAGATCACGGAAACCTTTTGTGGTTACCAGCACAGTTTTCTCGCCTTTTCTTTCCAGCAGCGCGTTTGTGGCAACGGTGGTACCCATGCGAATCCATTCAATATTTTCCGCAGAAATACCGGTAGGTCCGCCGCCAGATTCTTTGGAAAAGGGCAGTCCAGTTACTGATTCCAGAATGCGGCGAATTCCTTCAAGAGGCGCGTCTGCATAATTGCCTGGATCTTCAGAAAGAAGCTTAACCACTCGGAATCCCTGCTCCCCGGGAACTTCAGCATAAACATCAGTGAATGTTCCTCCGCGGTCAATGGAAAAACGGAATAAAGGTGTATCCATAAAAATTGGTTAAGGAAAAATAATGGATGGGGATGTCATTACTTTACCATCAATCCGGGCAAGTATAGAGCAATTTGCGGAAATACAGTCAACAAACCTGTGGTCAAAATCATTAAAAGAAAAAATGGGAATGCTGCTTTGGCGATAGTGCCGATGTTTTTCCCAGTAAGTCCCTGAATGACAAACAAGTTAAAGCCTACCGGCGGTGTAATCTGACTCAGTTCAACCATTAGAATCAGGAAAATCCCAAACCAAATTGGGTCAAAACCGGCTTGAGCAGTCAAAGGCAAGGCTATAGGCAAGGTCATAACTACAATGGAGAATCCGTCAAGAATACACCCCAAAACCAGATAAATCAGACCTAGCATGAGTATCAAAACATAAGGCGACAAGCCTAAACTGCCGATAAATTCGGTCAATTCACGAGGGATTCCCAAAATGCCCATTGCACGAGACAAAAAAGATGCGCCCATCACAATCAGAATTATCATGCTGGTAGTCTTGACTGAAGCCAAAAGGCATTCAATTAAAGTTTTCCGGTCAAGTGTACGGTTGTTCCAGGCAAACAACACTGACGCCAACACACCCAGGGAAGCAGCTTCAGTAACAGTGGCGATTCCCAGATAAATACTGCCCAACACTGCCAGAATTAACACTGCTACAGGCGCTACAGATTTAAGGGCAATAACACGTTCCATCCACGAATAATGCTCCTGACTTCTTGGTGCAATGTCCGGGTTAAGAACACCCTGAATCAACAAATAGGCAATGTAGATTCCTGCCAGCAATAGTCCCGGAAAAATTCCTGCAATGAACATTTTACCGATAGAAACTTCCGCAAGTATGGCATAAATAATCATTACCAGACTTGGAGGAATCAAAAATCCAAGTGTCCCTGCTCCAGCCAAAGAACCCATTGACAGTGATTCATTGTAACCCAGTTTTTTGAACTCCGAAAGGGTGATGCGTCCCACTGTTGCCGTGGTTGCCGCGCTTGATCCTGACACGGCAGCAAACAGCGTACAGGCAACAATGTTGATCAACAGCAATCCGCTTGGGAAACGATAGAGCCATGGTACAAGCGCCTTGAAAAGATTTTCTGAAATGCCTGAACGAAAAAGTACCTCACCCATTAATATGAAGAGGGGTAAAGCCACCAGTTCCCATTTGTTTACCGTGGCCCAAATCGATGAGGCCATGTTGGAACCGGCAGGTAAAAAGGAGAACATTTCCATGCCCACCATACCGACTATAAACAAACTCAGCCCAATCCAAATGCCCGAACCAAGAGTCAACACCAGTATGCCGAACACTAACAAACTCATGTTCAACAAAGTTGGGTCCATGTATATTTTCAGCTTAAATAGGTGGAGAGACTCAGGAAGTTTTTAATTTGTTTGCTGAACGAATCATGGTAGCAACCAACTGCATGAAAAATGCGGTTGCTCCAAGTACCATGATGAATTGAGGAACCCAAATTGGAGTGTTTGTGAGAGTTCCGGAAGTGGAAGCATAACTCCAGGTGGAAAAGACCATTCGGCATAAATAATAGAGCAAATATGCCATGAAACAGGTCGCAGTGGATGTTGCCAGAAATTCTATCCAGTTGGCCAATGGCTGTGACAACTTACTCAGGATCAGTTCAATCCGGATGTGACCTCCTTCACGCAACGTATACCCCGCGCCCCAAAAAACCAGAATTGCCAGAGCATAAGCAGAATATTCATCCGCAATCAGGGTTGTGGATTTAAAAGCATTCCATAGAAAAATTTCCAACAAAATCAGCAGGACGGTCAGGCCGAGCATAACTGCCGCGACAAGAGCCATCCCGCGATTTAACTTATCTACAAAGTGAAGCAAACGCTCCATTAGGATGCGGCACTTTCCATTTGAGATTATTATAAATAACTATAGACTGCGCCCGGTAATATCGGCGTATTTGTCAAAAATGGCCTTGGCTGCCGAGCCTGCTTTTTTCACCCATGCAGCACGCAGCTTGCGTCCCATTTCATCTAAATCACTGCGGAAGGAAGGGTCCACTTCCAATACATTAAGACCATTTGCCTTAAGTTTTGCCAGGCTTTGGCGATCCATGTCACCGGCTAAGTTCCACATTTCATCTTCCATCTGCGTTGCAACAGCGATCACAGCATTTTGAACCTTGGAAGATAGACTGTTCCATGCCTCTATGTTTACGTTGACCATATTCACAGGTCCAACGATATTAATACGAGTGAAATAATTGAGCATCTCCCAGGCTTTTGCGTCCACTCCTGAAACAGAGGAAGTGTACATGGAATCCAAAAGTCCTGCTTTCATAGCCGGATAAACCTCACTAAACGGCATTTTACGGGCAGCAATCCCAGCGAGTTTGCCAAATGCCAATCCGGTGCCGTCATAAACACGCATCTTCAAACCATTCAAATCTGCTGCTGAGCGGATCGGTCTCTTGGTGTAAATTCCAGAAAAAGGCCATACACTGGTGTAAAGTGTGAATTGATTAAAACTTTTTAATGTATTTTTGTAGGTTGGTTTTGCCAATTGATACATCAATCTTTGTTCGAATGTATTGCTTGACAAAAACGGCTGGGCAGTCATAGCCAGTATTGGGGCATCACCCTCAACAATTCCTGTTGGGATTTCAGAAATCGACATTTGCCCTTCCGCAACAGCACGCAGCAGTTCCGGCCCCTTGAATCCCAAAGACGAACCGGGATGCAGCCGGATTTCCAATTCTCCGCCTGTAGCTGCTTTGACCTTGTCAGCAAAACGCTGCGCGCCTTTGGAATGGAAGTTCCCAGCGGGATAATTCAAGTGCATGTCCCAGACGGTTTTAGCGAAAGCAACCCCGGAACTTACTAACAGAACCACTAACAACATAATTAATTTACGCATTTTTCTCCTTGTTTAGAAAAAAAGTTAAAATAATGAATCCTTCCACCATGAAAGGATCCCTGCTAAAGCTTTGGAATGCTACCAGTAAACAGCTAACAGTCAAGAATTATTATTCCCACCATCGAAGTTTTCCATAGAATCACGGATAAACTCCAGCTGAGTTAGCAGCGTTTGCTGCTGGTCCCCGGAAATATTCTTCCAGTTTTCTGCAATCTTAGCCTGAGTTTCCCTGAGTTTTACTTCAGTGATGGAAGAGTCAGAGGAATCGAGAGTGGTGACGGCGGGCTGGAGTCGGCTTAGTTGTGTACTTTTTTCACGATTCAACAGCTCGTGATAATTCCACCCAAAGAGTGTAGAAATCCTTTTCAGTAATTCAGGATTTGGTACAGCATCTCCGGACTCAATCTGCTGGTAATATTCAGGATTAATTTGCAGGAGCAGGGAAATACCTTCTACATTTTGCTCAGCATCAATTCTGGCCTGTTTAATCTGCTCATTCAGTGAAACTCCCGGAGAAACTTCAGGGATCTCCGGAATTTCAATCTTTGGTAATTTTACCTGAATTTCACTTACAGGCAGAGGAGGTTTCTTTGTGCCGAGGATTGCAGTACTCTGGGTGTTAATTTTTTGCTGAATTTGTTTGTAATTCCAACCAAACAGGGAGCACAATTTTCGCAGCAAATTATCCTGAGGAACAAAGCCTGCCTCAATTTCTTTGTAATAATCCGGAGACACTCCCAGTAAAGTAGCAATCCCATCTTCATTCTGCCTGGCAGCATTGCGTGCTTCCTGCACCATTTTGGCAAATGGTGTAACCGCAACAGTATTTGAAGTTTCTTTTGCTGTAACAGACTGCGCATCTTGTTGTTTTTTTTTGTTTGCTTTTGTGCTTGGAGTTTGATCCGCAAGCCTTTTAATGTCCTGATAGTTCCATTCAAAGAGAGTGCATAAACGCTGTAGTATTTCATCATGAGGAATCCAGTCTTCTTCCAATCGCGCATATTCATCTGGATCCATTCGCATCAGCAATGCAAGACCTTCGATGCTTTGACCAATGTCTTCACGGAATTCGCGAATCATCTGGTTCAGTTTAGACATTTTCTGCGGAAAAAGTTGCTATTGAATTTACTGAGCATTTCCATCACTAACGACCCTTAACGTCCAGAAAATTTGTATGTCGTTTCATGGTTCTTAAAATTAAATATGCGGCAAGTGTTGTCCAAAATAAAATATTCCACAAAGGAACAATGTAAGGCTCCTGCATAACCAAATAATTTCCAATCAAATCCAGAACTGTAAAACACAATATCAGCGCGAAGAGGCTGGAATATTCTCTTCGCAAAATATTTATAATGGAAAAATTCAACACAGCACTGTCCCATTTGGAAAAATCCGGAAAGAACGCCGGAGTACTTTCCGCCCATTTTTCGAAGTCCTCTCCAAACTTACTTCTGAGGAAATCTTCTTCTGCCGCCATGATACGTTCGTAATAGAGTGCAAATGCCAGTGTGTAAATCAGCGGCAGCCACCAGACAAAAGGGAAAAGTGATACTCCAAGTCCCATTGTATAATTTCCCAGGTACAGCGGATGTCTTACCACTGAATACCAGCCGGTAGTATTCAACACATCCGCAATCTGCTCCCTGGTATTTCTTCCGGATGTATTTTGTGGCGTATGACCGACAACAAGAATTCTGAAAAACAAACCAAGCAGTCCTACAATCAGACTAAATACTCCCCAGTTTGTTGTCATTTCTCTGCTCCCTCCTACATATACATACTCTGCCATTGCAGGAATAAAAATAATAATCAGGATAATCGGGAAATAACTTCTCCAGCGAAACAGCCAGTATCCTGTTGAAACAAGGCTTTTTTCCAGCTTCATAGCCAGACTTCTCCAGGAATGTGAAAAATATAGATTTTCATATACATAAACATTGATTTTTTTTATTTAACAGTTCCGGTTGATATAAAAATAATTTTTTCAGCAAGAATCATTCTCCTAATGACATTTGTTCAGTCCACTTTTTATTGTAATAAAAGTGACAAACGCAGATTCACTTTGACAAATTTTTCCGCAAGGTAAAAGGCATAACTTTTGGATTCACTTTCACCGAGGTTTTATCAAAAATTCAGTGTTTCAGATAAATTATAACTTCTCGTTTCAGGAGTATGAAAATAAAGCGTTTTTTAATATTTTTTGCAGCTTTAATAATTATTTCCGATGCAGAAATATCAGTAAATGCAGCTACATTAAATTTCGGACTAGGCCCGCTTGAAATACGGCCACAGTTTTTGGTAAACCACCAATTCCTGGCCCTCTATCCTGAAAATACTCTGACTCTCAAAAATGGCGAATCCAAGTTGTCTTATGGTATTGAGATGGCGAATACCTTTGTTAATACTCAGGGAGCTACCGGACAAATCACCAAAAAGGAAGTTTCCCGCGGTTTAACTATTGATGATTTTAAGGACCTTGACGGAAATACAGTCACAGGATTCAGCTTGTATCTGGATGCTGAAAGCAAACGCAAAAAAATTAAATACCGTTACGGAATTACTGATTCGCTGGAATTAAAACTTGAATTGCCGTTCCTCTCTTTTGACGGCGGAACCATGGATAGTACGATTGAAAGTGTTCACAGTTTGATTGGAATTTCAAATTTCAGAAAAGGAGGCGCTTATCGTGCTCTCTCTGAACGAGACCAATATGCTTTTTATGTGGTCAGAGACGGGAAGTTTGTCTACTCAAGCAGCCGTCAGATTTATAATGTACAAGCGGAACCGACCATAGGACTGAAATGGAACATTTCAGAAGGTGGCAATGTAATGCCTGCTGCATCTTTAAAATTGACATACAAATTTGCCAATTCGGACCGTAGCGGAGAACAAAAATTTATACGAAGCGGTGGGGACGACAGGGGGTATTATCTTATTTTATCAAAAGGTTTCGAAAGCTGGATTGTGTATTTTGGAGACGGACTTACAAAAATTGGTGAAAACCGTGGATTTGCTTCTTCTCAGTATCATCGGTTTATGGCTTTGGAGCACAGGTTTGACGAAGAAGAATCATTTGTTTTCCAGACTGTATCTCAAAGCAGCATCTTCCCCAAAACCGAAGCAAGTTCAAGAACAACCGGCAAAGAAGCCCAGGAACAGCGAAATTCAAATCTAAGTGTTCCCACCAGTGTTTTTGCATTCGGTTACAAATATGATTCAGGTTTACTTTTTTTGGAAACCGGTTTTGTGCAGGATTATAACAATTTTGGCAATGAAATCGATTTTGCATTTTATTGGGAAATGGGGGTTCGTTGGTAAAAATATTCATTAAGTTTATTCTGGCAACTGTAATTGTATTTTGCTCGACCTCAACATTATGGTGCTTTGAGCAAACAGTGGTTTATTATACCTTTCAATACGGTATACAACACACAGGAATACCTGCGACCGGTGTTGGACGCACCGACTCATACCTCTCTACTTTGGAGAATGAGCACGGTGAAATAAAAGAAAACAGACAGGTAAGCCCGATAGTTTTGTCATTTGATTTTTATAAGACTAACGGAGCAGTTGCCAGTGGTTTTGGTATTGAAGGCCACAGTTACAAAAAAATATATACATTTGTAAATGACAGCTCTCAAATTACCATTCAGGCAGCAGGCTTATTGTATGGACTGAGTTTTTATTATCGTGGAAATTACTGGTACCCTTTCATAGGATTCGGCACAGGCAATTATTCAGCAAAAGTTAAAGAGGAACTCGCCGCTGATAGCATTAAGACTTTCGGGACAGTTTTCGGTCAGGTTGACAAACCATTCTATTACAAATTTGGAGCACGCATCCCATTTAATGGAATGGGCTTTATCATCACTCAGCAGTATATTTCCGCGGATATTGAGGTTGCCACAGTAAACAAGCCTCTGTCACTTGGAGGATCTGCAACACTTCTTGGAATGTATACCAGTTTCTAAGGAGCAGATTTCTTATACAATAAAATATTTCACCCAAAACTAAGTTATTTCTCCTAAGCAGAGAGAAAATACCCAAGCAGATTAAACAGCACCCAAAAATTATATTTTAAAGTAGAAGGATGATAGAGTTGGTAAGTTAAAATGAGGTGAGGAAATGTTGAAAGGAATTAAATGAGGGCCTGAAAGCGGCCCTCAAAATATGCGGGAACTACCGTTTCATATTGATCAGGTCCTGAATCATTTCATCAGTTGTAGTCACAGTTTTGGCATTTGCCTGGAATGCACGCTGTGTCTCAACCATTTTCACAAATTCCTGTGAGAGATCAACATTTGACTGTTCCAGACTTTTGCTGCGTATTTCGCCTAACCCTGCAGTGCCTGCCTCACCTGTTACTTTCTTGCCTGAACCTAAAGTTTCTTCAAGCATATTTTCACCAACCTGAGCAAGTTTTCCGGGATTATCGAATTTGGTCAAAACAATTCTCCCGATGGCCCGTGTGTAACCGGCATCAAACACACCATTCACTGTCCCATTGTCTTCCAGGAAAATGCTTTCCAATGTGCCTGCCGGATTTCCGTCAGCACTGGTTCTTAGCACATTATAATTACCTGCAAACTGAGTTATACCATCCAAACCTGAGCGGGGATCTGTAGGATCATCCGGATTATAACCGTCTCCAAGATGCAGACCTACAACTAATGGAGCCCCTCCACCAAACGGAATGGCAAATTGCGGAACGCCTGTGTCAGGGTCAACCGGTTGTGGAATTAATCGGGGTGGTCCCGCGGGAAGAGGCTGACCGTCAGGACCTACACCTCCAGGTTGTGCTTCAAAAGAACCTCCGGTAGCAGCAATTAATTTTCCGTCATCAGTAAACTGCATGAATCCACCGCCAACGGCGATCATAGTACCCGGGATTTGTCCCAAAGAAGCGCCGTCAAACATAACGTAGTACTCCCACTGGTTACTGACTCCTGTTCCCGCAATCGGTTGACCTGTGCCAGGATCAATCTGTTCCGGAAGGTCCGGACGTTTTCTCATGGCAATTGTCGCTGCGTGATTGTTACCGACTGCATCATATACTGTTGTTGATGTAGCAAAATTATACATGCTGTCCAAAACATTGGTCGGATCGACAGGTACATCTTTTACAACTGCGTTAGCATCAAGGTTTGCGGCAAGCTTTATTCCGGTTCCTTTGTGTCCTGTTCCAGTCGGTTGAGGAGCATCCACAAGCCCCAAAACTTTCAGGGCACCTGGAATCCCTTTACTTTCCCCGGTAATCCGATCTACCTGCAAGGCCTGCACTCGTCCTCCACGTATAGTAGAAAGAAATCCTTCCTTATCAAAGGAAAATTGACCGTTTCGAGTATATTCTTCTTTGGCTGTAGTAGGATTAACAATTGTGAAAAAACCTCCTCCTGCAATCGCCAGATCTGTATTGAGGGTTGTACTTTCAAACGCCCCCTGAGAATAATCCATTTCCACACTTCCGATTTTCACACCATTACTGGCCTTCGTAAATGAAGAACCCTGTGGCCATGTATTTCCCATTAAGTCAGCAAAAGCAACATGGTTTCGTTTGAAACCAAAGGTATTGACATTGGCAATGTTGTTACCAACAACCTGCATTGTCTTACCTTGAGTTTTTACTCCGCTGGCACCAGTATTTAATGATCCAAGTAACGCCATTTTATTTCTCCTTTAACTGTATTAGAAAGTATATCTGGCGATTCAGTCCATTGTTTCGCATAGATATTATGAAAAAAACTGTACTATTAGTTTGTAACTGAACTACCAGGTTCAGTCTGTCTTTATTCCAGAACCATCAGCACTCCATACTGGAGTTTTACGAGTGTTAAGTTCTGTTCGTGCTGGAAGAGGAATCGCGTTTTGATATCGCAATTTTGATTTATTTCCTAATCCAACCATTTCTTTGGCAGATACCCACTCTCCATTTATTTTCAGCAGCGGTTCGCTGCCGTCAAAACGTACCATGGATACTTGTCCGGATTTAGTCATTGTGACACCAATCTCTTCTCCCCCATCGGTTCTTGCAAACACATTGTAGCTGTAATTACCGTCCGGCATCAGGTCACCGTCATTGTCACGTCCATCCCAGGAAAATTGATGAACACCCTGTGCTCTGCTTTCAAGATTTATCTCACGTATCATCTCGCCTGTTGAGTCCTGTACAAGCAGCATTACTCTGTCAGCACTTCCGTCCAACTTATATGAAACCGGAATTGTTTCTCCATTATTCAATGGTATTTCTCTGGCGCCAACCTCCACGTCTTTATCCAGCAGGCTGCCTGCTGTGGCCTTTGCGATATGCTGCTGGATTGCCATCAATTTTGAAGTCTGACTATTGAGATTCTGCAGCTGTTCCACTGTTCCCATGGATGCTAACTGCTGCATCATACCCTCTGAATCCAACGGATTTAATGGATCCTGATTTGCCATCTGAGTCATCAGCAAATTCAGAAAATCCTGCTTCCCCAGTTTCTTCCCGTCTTCACTGTTTGATGCCGCCTTGTTTCGCAAGCTTGTGGCACTATATTGCAGAGCCTGATTAACGTTGTTTTCGGTAATCATAATTTCCTTGTTTCAGACATATAGATTTAGTCCGGAATCAGTCCGGTGTCTCACACGCGGTGTTTCTTCCAATGTAGATATTTCCTGTTCTTTCCCTCTTTGTGCGGAAAACATTTCATCTTCAAATTCTTCATATTGACGGTCACTTCCAAATTGAGAGTCTCTCTGGTTGATATCAACATTCAGCGCAAGATCTTTATATGCAAATTCCTGATCGAGGAATTTGCTGCGCAATAAATCATATCCGGATTCCACAAGCTGTTTTGCAAGAGGATTGTCAACACGCATATCTATCAAGAGGTCCCCTCCGGACTGTCTGACTTTCAGCGTAATATTTCCTAACTCTTCCGGATGCAATCGCAGAGTCATTTCTTCAATTCCATTTCCACGCAAAATTCTGACTCGGCTTACCAGCTGCTGCATGTCAAATGGGAGATCTGTCGCCCTCATGGTTTCAGCTGGGACATTTGCTGATTCTGGTGTTTTGTAGATGGAAGAACCCGAAGTTTCGGAAGTAACATTGAGTCCTGGAGAAAAAACAGATTCAACCCCGGTATTTACATTGCCTGATAATTTGGTGTCTTTAGCAGCTAATGTTCTGAACTGATTCATAGGCGCCAATGTCCCCTTTTCAATCAAAACCTTTGTATTATTGGAACCGGCAGTTTGAAAACTTTCTTTTGCTTTTACAATTCCTTTTAATTCTTCTGCAGTTTTAAACATCTCTTCTGCCTGCATGAATTCTGCTGTTTTTACTTTTGTTAAACCCTTTAATTCATCTGCAGTTTTAAACATCTCTTCTGTCTGCATGAATTCTGCTGTTTTTACTTTTGTTAAACCCTTTAATTCATCTGCAGTTTTAAACATCTCATCTGGCTGCAAAATTTCTGCTGTTTTTACTTTTGTCAAACCCTGTAAATTTTCTTCCACTTTTAATCTTACCGTGGTTGGCAAGACTTCGGTTGTTTTAGTTTTATTTAAGTTTTGCGAATTTTCCGCTAATTTAATTTTATCTGTGATTTGTAATGAATCTGAAAATCTTGATTTTCCTTTATCCTGAAATTCTTCAACCTCATTAGCATTCATTTTAGCCTGTATGCCTTCATTAGCTTTTATATTTTCTACAACTTGCAGACTTTCATTTGCTTTCAGCTGTTCTTTGGCCTGGGGGGCACCCGCAAGCATATTTTTTGTCGCATTTGCAGCAATGGGTATTTCGGCATCTTGTGAATTCTTACTTAATCCCGGAGATGAAACAGGATTCATTTGATTTTTAACATTTACTTCCTGTGGCTTTTTGGTTGATTTAATATCAACTGAAGCAGCAATATTTCCATGGTTCTGAATCTGTTTGACTGAATCATGCTTCAGTTCAGACTGCATATCATTTCCGGATTGCACAACTTCATCATCTGATTGAGCTGATTCGCTTCCTGTTTTATGCATGATTGTGTGAAGACTGCTTCTTGAAATTTCTACAGTTTCTTCCGATTGGACCGCTTTGTTTGGGCTTTTATTCAAAACAGCTTGCAGATCGTTTTCTGAAAGTTCTGCCCCATCTTCAGGAATCTTGATTTGATGAAATACTGTTTGCAGTGAAACTGCGAGACTGTCCGGTGAGGAATCTTCCAATAATGACTGGAGTCCTGTTTCGGCAACTCCACTTCCCTGAAAATTCTCAAAATTACTTTCCTCTGTGACAACCCTGGGATCGATCAGTTCAATCATTTCCTCTACAATTGGAACTGATTTTTGCAGTACATGTGACTGAACAGACCGGCTGTCTTCAGACAAAAGGGTATCCTCAATTATTTCCAGCGGGAAAACTGCATGATCTGATGACGCATTACGAAATTTTTCTTCAATATTTTCTAGATCAACTTGATTTATATTTACAGTGGAAATTAAAGTGTCTTGACCGTCTTCTTCAAGCAGTTCCTCCAGCAGGGTTTCTTCAGTATCATTTTCTGCCAGCATTTCATCCAGAGTTGAGTTAAAAATTTTATCTCCTTCGTTTTCTCCGGCTTCAACAACTAATTCTGCTGCAACAATTCCTTCTTCTGAAGCAGTAAGGGCGGTTTTTTGTCCAATTGGTTCCATATTCACAATCTCATTTTTTCGTGGTCATTTCTGCTATCAATTTGGCAGATTCTGCTGCCCCCATACTGGAAAGTACCAATGATGCTTGTTTTTCTTTCATCTGTTTCAGAATGTTTACTGCAATTGTTCGATCAAGTTTGGCAATTGATTGTGCTGCCGTAGCCGCATCCATTTTTGAGTATAGTGCGACAGCTTTTTCAAGCTGACTGTTATCTTGAGTTTTCTTTTTCTCAATATCTTTTTCGATTTCCTGCTGGAGTTTTTCCAATTGGCTAATCTGACGCTGGATATCTTCCTGCAGCGCTTTGAGTTGGTTTTCTCTCCTGTCCAACTCTAAACTTCTGACACGTAACCGTTCTTGTTGTTCAGCCAGCCTTGTCAGAATCTTCTGTTCGGTTTCTGTAAACTTGCGAGGTTTCTTCTTCTTGGATACTTCTTCTTCCTCAACCGCACAAAAATCAATACCGTAATCCGCACAGATTGATCCGATTGATTTTTTTAATTCTTCGATGGTGGTTGGTATGCTATAAGCGGGCCTTGCCATCATCACAAATATAATGAATAAATATAAAAATCTGAAATTATTAATAATATTTAATATTTTATTCATGCTGATTCTGTTGTTTAACAATATGGATTTAAATTAAGCTTCAATAAAATAAGGCAAAATATATTAAGTTTTTGAGTGCCGACGATAATTCTGGGCAATTTCGTCCGCTTCCAAACGTTCCAGCCGCTCAACTTCATCTCTATATTTTTTAATCTCTTTATCTTTGAGAATTTCAAGTGCCCGTTTTTTTTGGGTTGCCTGCGTCAATTCATGACGTTTCAGATCTACAACTTCCTTTTGTTCTTTAAGCTGATATTGAGTGAGTTCCATCTGCTGTTCAATACGCTGCTGAAATTGTCCTCCTAATATAAGCTGACTGATTGTAAGTCCGCTATCCTTGGCATCGTCCAAGTCTTTGTTATGAACATCAAGAGCACTCCGCATCAGCTGCATCCTTTCTTTATATCGCTGTTCAACCTGCACTTCTTCCGCAAGAGCTTTCTGGTAGAACTTCTCCAGTCGCTCTCGAACTTTTAAAGCCGTTTCCAGGCTGAAACGAGGCATATCACCTTTTTTGCTAATATTTTTAATAAATAAGAAATCATTATTGATTCATACCAAAATACATTCAGTCAAAAAATAATTGTAAGAGAAATACCTGCAAAGTCTGTTGTTAATTGCCGATAAATGAGTTTTTTTCGTTGTGCAATATCCCTGCAAATTAAACACAGGAAATATTAATAGTAGATATAGTTATGAAGAATTTGACAGGGTATTAAAATGGTAAAGTGCAATGGAGGCAGCATTGCTTACATTGAGTGAGGATACTTCAGGGTTTCCGGAAATACTGAAAATCCAGTCACATTGCCTGCGGATGAGAGGCCGAATCCCGCGTCCTTCATTACCCATTACTAATATCAGCGGTCTGTCCCATACCAGTTCATTGATGTTTTCACTAGATTCTTCCGCAAGTCCGACTACCCAATAACCTTTTGATTTTTGCTGCTGGAGAAATCTGGTGAGGTTGATCACAGAGATTACAGGCAGCCATTCTGCAACCCCCGCAGAAGTTTTAGAAACTACCGGAGTTAATCCGCAGGAGTGATCTTTTGAGACAACAACAGCGTTGACATTAAAAAATCCGCAAGTACGCAAAATTGCTCCCAGATTGTGCGGATCTTCAATTTGATCTAACGCGACGATCAAGGACAACGAGTCTTCAGCCAGTTGTGGAATTTCAGAAATGGAAGAAAACCGCAGCATACCACAACGCAGTGCCACACCTTGATGAACAGCGTCCGGACATATTTCTGAAAATTTGTTTACCGGCATTTCTCTCACAGGAATCCGGAATTTTTCGGCAAGCATCCGGAGTTCATTCAGGCGGCCTGAATGATCTGTATTCTTTTTAATGAATAACTCATACAGTTGCCGTTTTCTGTGCCGTAAGGCAGCCAAGACCGGCTGAATGCCATAAAGCAATTCTCCCTGGGTACTGATCTTAGTGGCTCTTTTGCGGGCCATTTGTCGTTATGCCTTCCAAAGCATTTCTCAACTCTTCGTATTCATGAGTCACAGGAAATACAGGATATTCCTCAGCTATTTTTTCGGTTGGACGGAAGAAAAATCCTTGATTTGCCTCCATCATCATACTGATGTCGTTGTAGGAATCCCCCACTGCAACTGTATGATAATTTAACTCTTTAAATGCTTTTACAGCAAAACGCTTTTGGTCTTTTTGTCTAAGGCAATAATCTACAATTCTGTAATTTCCATCCAACTTCAATGAATGACAAAGCACGGTGGGATATTGCAACTTATGCAGCAAAGGTCTGATAAATTCACGGTACGTGTCAGAAAGAATCATGACTTCATTTCTTTCTCTCAGCCATGTCATGAACTTAAGGGCGCCATCAAGAGGCTCAATCTGCTCTACCACTCTATGAATGTCTTTCAGAGTTAAATTATGGCGGTCGCAGATTTTCAGTCTGTGCTCCATCAGTTCATCATAATCTGCAATATCGCGGGTGGTCAGTTTTAATTCATCAATTTTTGTGAGCTTAGCAAGACCTTTCCATATTTCAGGAATCAATACTCCTTCCAAATCGAGGCAGACAACAGTCATTTTGTCAGAGCTTGCCATAAATATTTATTAAAACAAGTTTAGAATTTACGTAGTCAGAATACTGATCATCTCAGTAATATCCGGAATTTTTCCGGCCGCAACATTTCAGATACAGCGTCCTCCATCAACTTCAACACAACTCCCGGTAACCATTTCTGCTTCATCAGAACACAAAAATAAGGCCGCGTTAGCCATGTCGCTAGGCAAACTCAAGCGCCCCCATGGAATGCTGGAAACAAACTGTTTTCGTTTTTCAGGTGTATCTTCTCCCATAAACAGATGCAGCATTCCTGTTTCGCCGGCAACAGGATTGATGGCATTCACACGTATTTTATCCGGTGCCAGTTCAATTGCCATGGCTTTGGTGGCAGTTATCATTGAGCCTTTGGAAGTATTGTACCATGCCAACCCCGGACGCGGACGCACTCCTGCGGTTGAGGCCACATTCAAAATCACTCCATGCCCCTGCTTCTTCATCAGTGGTACACAGTGATGTGCTGTTAAATAAACAGATTTCACATTGACTGCAAAAATCTGATCAAATTCCTTTTCCGTGACTTCTGTCATAGGTTTATTGCGATGTGTAGTACCGGCGTTGTTAACCAGAATATCAATACGCTCCCACCGCTTAATCGTTTGTTCAATCATTAGAGAAACTTCATCGTTCACACTGACATCACCATTGACTGCCATAGCGTTTTTACCAATTTCTGCTGCCACCATTTCAGCTGCTGGTCCATTGATATCCGCAATCACGACCTTAGCCCCCTCCTGTGCAAAACGCTCAGCAATCCCTCTTCCAAATCCGGAACCGGCACCAGTCACAATGGCTATTTTATCTTTCAGACGCATCTCTATTCTCCATGTTGAATTGCAACGGTTTTAAGAACAGAAAAGCCATAAAGCGCTTCAAATCCTTTCTCCCTTCCATGCCCACTAAGTTTTACACCACCAAAGGGCAGTTCAACTCCGCCTCCTGCACCATAGTTGTTGATAAAAACCTGTCCGGATTTTAGTTTTTTTGCCATACGGAATTGACGTGCCCCGTCTTTTGTCCATACACCAGAAACCAGGCCATACGCTGTCCCGTTTGCCAGCTCAAGTGCTTCATCCTCATCTCCGAATGACATCACTGTGAGTACAGGCCCAAACAATTCATGCTGCGCAACAGAATGATCAGCAGGAACATCCCGGATCAGCAGCGGTTTAACATAATTTCCTCCGGAAGGCGCGTCATCCACAATTGTGCCCTGCGCGGCAAAGTTCAATCCGTCTGATCTGGCTTCTGCAATAAACTTTTCCAATCGTACTTTTTGTTCCGGACTAATCAGCGGTCCGCAATCCAGATCTCTTGAGGCTGGACCAGCCTGTAATTGTTGAAATTTTTCCGTAAGCATTTTTACAAGGTTTTCATAAATTGGTTTTTCAATCAAAACTCGACTGGCCGCGGAGCAGGTTTGACCGCAATTCTGAATTGCAGCATTTACCAGAAAAGACAGAGCTTTCTCTAAATTCGCGTCAGCAAAAACAATTTGAGGTGATTTACCTCCCAGTTCAAGTGTAACTGGAACCGCGTTTTTTGCCGCCGCTCTCTGCACCAACTCACCAACTTCAGTTGAACCCGTGAAAGACAAATGATCTATGCCTTGATGATTGATAAGAGCCTCACCCGCTTCCTCACCAAGTCCGGTAATTATATTTAATACTCCTGGAGGAAATCCGGCTTGTCTGAAAAGCTCGCCAATCATCAACGCTGTTTGAGAAGCTTCTTCGCCAGGCTTGAGAACACAGGCGTTTCCCATTGTCAATGCTCCTCCGATGGTACGACCGATTATCTGAAGAGGATAATTCCATGGAATTATGTGTCCTGTCACACCATGCGGTTCCCGAAGAGTCAGTACAGTGTAACCTTGCTGATAAGGGATTGTTTCTCCATGTACCTTATCTGCGGCACCGCCGTAGAATTCGAAGTATCTGGCACAGGCTTTAACATCAACTCGTGCCTGTCTCAATGGTTTTCCAACATCACGGGCTTCCATTTCAGTAAGTTCATCTTCATTTTCAAGAATTAATTTACTTAATTTTTGCAGCAACCGCCCACGTTCTGCCGCAGTGGTTTTCCCCCACTTACCTTCAATCGCGTTTTGCGCTGACTGTACCGCACGGTCAACATCCTTAGCCGTCCCCCTGGCAATACGTTCAAATTCGATCCCGTCACTGGGGTTAATCGTCGCAATGGTTTCTGAGGAATCAGATGAAAGCCATTCTCCGTCAATCAGTATTTTCCCTTGATAATTATTCATGTCTTAAGTTCTTTAATTATTGTTTGTTGCTCTTGTTCAAGGCCTCCAGCCGTGCAATTAAACTGGAAGTATCCCAGCGATTTCCTCCAAGTGCCTGAACCTCAGAATAAAATTGATCTACCAATGCTGCTACAGGCAAATGAGCTTTATTTGCACGTGCCTCTTCCAATGCAATTGCTAAATCTTTTCTCATCCAGTCCACAGCAAACCCATGATCAAAAAAGTTTTCGTTCATGGTTTTGTAACGGTTCTCCATTTGCCAGGATTGAGCAGCACCTTTGGAAATGGTTTCAATCACTGCTTCCACATCCAAACCAACTGCTTTTGCAAAATGAATCCCTTCGGCCAGTCCCTGTACAAGTCCGGCAATGCAGATCTGATTTACCATCTTGGTCAACTGGCCATAGCCCACTGGCCCAAGCAGCTTAACCATTTTGGCATAGTTCTGAATTAACGGTTCAGCTCTAGTGAAGCTTTGCTGATCACCTCCAACCATTACAGTCAGGATTCCATTTTCCGCCCCGGCCTGTCCCCCGGAAACTGGAGCGTCTAGTGACGTACAATCAAGCTGTTGAGCTGCATCAGACAATTCACGCGCTACTTTTGCTGATGCAGTGGTATGATCTACAAACACCGTTCCGGAATTCATTCCGGAAAAAGCTCCATCTTTGCCGGTGGTTACTGAACGCAAATCATCATCATTACCCACACAGGCAAAAACATAATTAGCGTTTTCAGCAGCCTCTGCCGGAGTCATGGCAAGTTTACCTCCATACTCTTTTACCCATTTTTCTGCTTTAGTGGTAGTGCGGTTATACACTGTTACGTTATGGCCGGCTTTAGCTAAAAATCCTGCCATCGGATAACCCATCACACCAAGTCCTATAAATGCTGTATTTTCAGACATATTTCCTTATTTGAATTTCTGGTTAATATTCAATATCATAAGCATCAGAATAAATTAATGATTCCCATGTCAGTTTTACTTTTTTCATGACTAAGCCTGGCGGGGATTTAACTCGTTTGAGTATTGACAAGTTTAAAATCATATCCTATTAATCATGTTTAAAGTAAATAGATACTAAAATTTGATCAATGATAGTTTAGTTCGTGTAATCTTATTTACAAGTCTGATATCCGGCTGGAACTATGTATCAAAACAAATTGTGATTTTTTACTGGACATTTGGTGCTATACTTTTTTAATCTGTGCGGTCAAATCAGAAAGGTTTTATAAAGTCAGTACAGCGTTGTTCTCAAACCTCAAAATCAAATGCTTCAAATGAATGAGGGTGATGCGGTAGCAGTAATTGTTGCGGCAGGTCAGGGATCCCGCATGGGAGCAAATCACAATAAATTGCTTCTTCAGTTAGGAAAACGTACAATACTGGAGACTAGCCTTGAACCCTTTTTACTTCATCCAAGAATCCGAAAAATTTTTTTGGCAACAGCTCCTCAGGATCAACAAAAAATAAACAAGTTCATATCCGAAGAAGTTGTCCTGGTTAAAGGCGGCAAGCGCCGTCAGGACTCTGTGCATAATGCTTTGCAAGAGTTAATGCGGGAAAACCCGATTCCGGAAGTTGTTTTGATACACGATGGAGCACGTCCCTTTTGTAATGCAAATCTGATAGATCGCATTTTAGACTCAGCATGGAAAGATGATGCGGCAATGCCGGTACTGCCCATTATGGATACGATCCGCCATATATCGGAGCAAAAAAGCAATGTTGTCAATCGCAGGGCGTTATTTGCTGTGCAAACTCCACAAGGATTTCGCACTAAATTAATTTATGATGCTTCATTGCAGGCGCAGCAAAATAACTGGGAAGTTACAGATGATGCATCACTGCTAGAAAAATGTGGTAAAAAAGTTTCGTCAGTTGAAGGGATTCCTCATAATCTGAAAATTACTACTCCTGCTGATTTGGAGCAGGCAAAAGGGATTCTTAAATCAATGAATCTTAGCTGAATCAAATAATTATTTTCACGACACGGGCATGATTTCCTGTTTATCTTTTCTTTCCAAAAGTCTCCTGAGACATCACCTCCTGAAAGGATTGCTTTTGCTGTGTCTGTTTCTGTTTCAATTTGCCCTGCCTTTTGAAATTGAAGCAGCAAAAAAATCCAAGGTTACAATCAATCTTCCTCAAACACTTATCCTCAAAGAGTTCATCAAAATCATTTCAGAAAAGACAGGGACTGTTTTTGTTTACGAAGAAAAGAATATGCGTGGTCAAATGTCCATCACAGCCCCTCGTAATTTCAAAGTGACCCAAGAGGATGCCTTTTTCTTCTTTGAAAAAATACTTGCCAGTCAGGGACTGACTATGGTTCGCAAAGACAGAAGCAATGTTGTTGAAATACTGCCGGCAGCAGAAGCACGATTCTCTAAACTGCCCATTTCACGTGACAGAAAAAAGTTCAAATCAAAAGGCGGTAACTATGTGATGCGCCTGATACCAATTTTTCACGCGGACCTGAAAGGAATTCAAACGACTTTGCAGCCTATTTTTTCAAAAACAGGAGCACTACTGGCTTATGAACCGTTGAACACATTAATTGTAATTGATGTTGAATCAAACGTCAGCAGAATCGTGGAACTTATTGATATGCTGGACACATCAGCGCCTGAAGGCATAGAGCAGATAGTAACTTTGCAGCAAATAGTGCATAACGATGTTGCTGAAATTCACAAAACAGTTTCAGAATTATTTTCCAACCTTGTACGCAGAGGCAAACCGACCAAATTTAAGCTGCTGATCGAGGCACGTTTAAACTCACTGTTTATCGTGGCCAATCGTGAAATTACCGATGAAATCATTGAACTGATTGAACAGGTTGACGTGCCGGTTGAAGGCGCAACAACAACAATTCATGAACTGAAATATTCTGAAGCAACAAAACTTGTTCCTCTGATTACAACAGTTTTTCCAAAAACCGCTTCTATCAAAATTGTCCCATTTGCACCATTGAACGCGCTGATTATTATTACAAATCTTGTAACGACCAGGCAAATAATTGAACTGGTAAATCAACTTGATATTCCACGCGGCAACCGTCAAATAAAACTTCAGCTGCTGAATTATGCTGCAGCCACAACATTGGCTCCTTTGCTATCGAAAATTTTTGCAGATAAGGTTGTTGCCGGGAAAGGCGAAGGAGAAACCGCAGCCGGCAGCCTGGTCAAAATTATCGCGGAACCACGACTGAATGCACTGATTATCATTGCGGACCGTCTGGCAACAGATCGAGTGCTCCAGCTGATTGCAAAACTTGACACAGAGCAGGGATCCTCGGGTGAAATTCAATTAAAGCTGGTGCAACTGGAATACACTTCCGCCAAGAGGATGGCCAGTCTGCTGACAAAAATATTTTCTGATCGAGTTGTTGCAGGAAAAGGTGAAGGAAAAACTGCCAAAACAAGTCCGATAAAAATAATTGAAGAAGAACGACTGAACGCGTTGATCATCATAGCTGGACGTCTGGAAATTGAACGAATATTATCATTAATAACACAGTTGGATGTCTATCAGGACAGCGGAAAAATTCAAAGTAATTTTAAGCTGTATCAGCTCCAGCATGCGGTGGCAAAAGACATGGCTGTTTTGCTTAAAGAGGTTACTGGAAAGATTTCGGAAATTGCCCGTAAAGATGTAAAACAAAAGCCCGAAGCACAGGAACAGGCAAATATTGCTGCTTCAGTCACTCAATCTGAAATTTCAATCAGCGCGGATGAGGCTACCAATTCACTTTTGATATTTGCGCCATCGGACGCCTTCAAAACATTGGATCAGATCATACGTGACCTTGATGTTCCGAGAATGCAGGTCTATGTGGAGGCACTTGTGATGGAGGTTTCACTTACAAAAAGTCTTGATTTAGGCATCAACTGGAAAGCCTCCGGTGCAACCAATCGTAACAGGGTGATTACAGGTGGTTTTCCGGGAGGAGGAGCTTTCACCGGAGATGCAACCACGGGAGGAACCGCCGCGGTTGCTGCTGACAGTGCGACAATAGGTGTCTTGAACGGTAATACAATCAGTCTGGGAGGAAAAGAATTTTTTAGTTTTGGTGCATTTGTCAAAGCCGTTCAGAATAATAATGATGTGAATGTTCTGGCAAACCCACAGTTAATGATTCTGAACAATCCCCAGGAAGGTGAAGTACCAAACATTAACGTTGTTTCTGTTGTACCGGTTTCACCAAAAACTGTCACTAGTGCCAGTAACATTTCCACAAAAGAATACCAATTCAAGGAAGTTGGTATCAAACTTGAAATTAAACCGCAGATCAGCGGAGAGAACAGTATTCGACTTGATATTGCCCAGGAATCAAGTGATGTAGTCAATCCTGGTGCAGAAGCAATAACCATCTTCAAGAGAACTATCAAAACTTCTGTAATTGCAGAGGATGGTGAAATCATTGTTCTTGGTGGTTTGATCAAAGAAAAAGTTGCTCGTAACCAAAGTAAGATCCCCGGATTTGGTGATCTTCCTCTAATCGGCTGGTTCTTTCGCAGTAAACAGGATCAATTCGAGAAAATAAATCTGCTGATTTTTATCAGGCCATCCATAATTCGAACACAAAAAGATATAGAAAAAATTAATCAACGTGCCAGCTCCCGTTACAGAAAAGCACAGGAACTTGATAAGGTTTCAAATCAAGTTCAGAAAGACATGGGTCTTCCAAAACTTTCCGAAGAAACAGAAAGTGTTGAGGAATAATTTTCCCCTTTTCTACCTTGAATATTGAGTTTGTAAGCTATGGAGCGTGAGCATACCAGCGTTGAGATCCCCAAAATTTTTCCAAACCCGGAAAACCCTCTGGAAATTAAATTCCCATATTTTGAAGGACCGCTGGATCTGCTTCTGCATCTTATACGCAAAAAAGAAGTTTCCATCGAGGAGGTGCTGCTCTCAGAATTAACAACCTCTTATTTGGAATATGTTGAGATCATGCAGTCGATCAATCTTGATCTGGCAGGAGAATTCCTTGAAATTGCCGCCATGTTGATATTGATCAAGTCCCGGCATTTGCTTCCACGTGCTCCGGAAGATTTGGAAGAAATTGAAGAAGAAGATCCGGAAGAAATTTTACGTAGGAGACTGCTTGAATATCAGCATTATAAGGACGCGGCTTTTGAGCTTGGTTCACTGGATATTTTAGGGCGTGATGTATTTCAACGACCTGAAAACGTGGAGCTAGTGGCAGATTCTGAAGAAGTTGATCCGGAATATGAAGACATTTCAGTGTCCGCGTTGATGGAAGCTTTTGAACGTGTGATGAAACGTCTTCCCAAACAAACCAGACATTTTGTTGAATCAGAAACTATACGGATTGAAGATCGAATTGAAGAGATGATACTGTTTTTTATGAAAAATCAGCACTGTCTTTTTGAAGAACTGTTTGCCGGTGATAAATCCAAGTTATGGTTCATCATTACCTTCATGGCAATACTGGAAATGGCGCGATTGCGTATTATAACAATTGTGCAGGTTGAACAGATTGGTGCTATTCACTGCACCGTGCATGAAAATTTCGATCAGAACATCATTGACTGGTACAACCTGCAAAGTAATGATGAACAAGAAGAACCGGCTATGTTAAAAGCAAGCTGAGTCTGCAAAAACCTTTTTTTACACGAATATTCCAGAACAGTTCGTACACAAAACCTACTCCCCTGAAGACTGGAAAATTTATTTCCGGCTGAAAAAATTTCTTTAGTAAAAGAATGTGTGGATGTACTTTAAAACCCTAATTTCATGGTAAAAAATGTTCCGGATTTTAGTGCTGAATTTTATTTTCTCCGGAATTACTGCTTTTCTTTTACCAACCCTTTTGTTGGGGCATCAGCCGTCCGGTCTTAAAATAATCGCGACTGTACTTTCCAAAACATGTCCCCTGCCTGATGGACCGGACATGACTATTGATTCTCCGGACTCAATTCTTAAATCAGTCACAAATCCATCCTGTCCCAAACTGGGTGATAAACAGCTTATACAGACTGCCATCCTCAATCAAGGCAAGTCCTCAATACATGCAGGTGTTGAAATAGTAGTTAAGGTTGACGGCCAGGAATTGAAGAAAAAACGGCACCGTAAAGTATATACGATTCAAGCTGGAGACACTGCAAGGGTGCTGCATGAAATTAATCTGGAAAATACTGGACGCTATCAAATTATAGTACGTATCTGGGATACCCGCTTCAAACGTATTTTGATTGACACCCAAAGCGGTGATGAACGCCTTTTTTACATTGCCTCCCCTCAGGATATTGAAGTCGCGAAAACACAATTGTCTTCAGGAGTGATAGTTTCCGGGAAACGCATTATTACACCACTTAAATTCGATCCTCCCGATTTACGTTGGGAATCTGTACAGGTGCTGCCAAAACATGCTCTGCGTGGTGAGAAACTTCGCTTACGCTTGAATTTGATCAATGCGGGCGGAGACATTGTGCAGGATGTCACAACTAAGGTCCAGTATTACAATGTCAAGCAGCCGATGAGAAAGTCTGTAATTGCTGTACCTCGTGCTCGAGTTATGGCTCCGGGAGAAATTATTACTTTTGATCTTGAGTACATTTTGCCGGAAGACCAACTGTTGGGCAATTACCAAATCATTGCGACTGTTGACCCGGAAAATGAGATTGAGGAACTAAAGGAACAGAATAATGCCGCAAAATCAAATGTCATACGGCTCAGTGATATCAAGCTGCTTCTGCCAAGTGATAAATTTACATTTGAGGAAAATGGGCTCTTCCTTTTTCAATGGGACAGTCTTGCTTTCAGTGAGTTTAAAATTCAGGTTGGTGTAGATGAAAAATTTGAAGATAGCGGTTCATATTTTGATCTGCCTCAGGGAAACCGCTGGATTGCTGACAAAGAGCTGGTACCATTAGCAGGAGAACTACCGGGAATGGCAATGGGTTTGATGAGAGCAAAAGAAAAAAATCAGCTTTACTGGCGAGTGATCGGACGTCAAGCCAGCGGAAGACAGGCAATTTCCGGAATTCGCATCTTTGCTATAACTCCGGTTAATTCTGAAAGCTAATGAATATTGTTAATTTTTTTTAGACAATCAAGTCATCCTGCGAAATGCTGCTGAAACTGTTTCTCGCATTCACTATCATACCGATAGCTGAAATCTATCTGCTGATCAAAATAGGAACAGTGTTTGGAGCATTCACCTCAATTGCGCTGGTCATTCTCACAGGTTTTTTGGGAGCATATCTGGCTCGTATTCAGGGCTTGCAAACACTATATCGAATACAGGAAAGCCTGCGTGAAGGCAGGATGCCTTCCGGAGAACTTCTGGATGCCCTGCTGATTGGAATAGCCGGCCTTGTTTTATTGACTCCAGGGTTTTTAACAGACGCAGTTGGCTTCATGCTGCTGATCCCCGCCACAAGAAACGCGATAAAAATTTGGTTGCGGCGGCAAATAGAAATCAGATATATGTCTGACCGTCCGGAAGATATTATTATTGACCAGTAGCACATCATTAAAATCCTCATCCCCTCCTCAAAACTTCTCCTCAATCACATTTTTTCGGCTGAAAATCTTGCCCTTTAATAAAGATTTGTTACCTTATTCTCAGTAAGCAAGTAAATTTTTTCAATCAAACACTGCATAAGAATGGAGTAACTATGTCGGGTACAGCAAGAATTGAAGTTAACGAACAATCAATAGATCTCCCTTTAGTTGTAGGAAGTGAAGGTGAAACCGGTATTGATATTGGGAAATTACGCGCACAAACCAAAGCCATAACACTGGATCCTGGTTTTGTTAATACCGGTTCATGTGAAAGCGGAATTACTTTTCTTAACGGTGAGAAAGGAATCCTGCGATATCGTGGATATCCGATTGAAGTGCTTGCTGAAAAGTCGAACTTTCTTGAAGTTAGTTATCTGCTGATTTTTGGAGAACTTCCTACCAGTCAACAGTTGGAAAATTTTGAGTACAATGTAAAGCGTCACACCATGCTTCATGAGGATGTGAAGCATATATATCAGGCATTTCCCAAGGACGCGCACCCCATGGCAATTCTTTCAAGTATTGTCTGCGCGCTTTCAACATTTTATCCGGATTTCAGTGCGACAGACAGAGACGCGGTAGATTTGGCTATCTGGAGATTAATTGGTAAATTGCCCACTATCGCGGCATGGTCATACAAAAAAAATATCGGCCAGCCTTTTGTTTTTCCAGTAAATGAATATAGTTATGCCAAAAACTTTCTCCATATGCTGTTCAGCGTACCTACCACCACATACGAAGTTCCTCATGAATTTGTGCAGGCTCTGAATGTTCTTTTCATTTTGCACGCCGATCACGAACAAAACTGTTCAACCTCTACTGTCAGACTTGTTGGCAGCAGCCGGGCAAATCTATTTGCTTCTATCTCAACAGGCATTGCTGCGCTTTGGGGACCTCTTCATGGCGGGGCAAACCAGGCAGTTTTGGAAATGCTGCAAACAATTCATCATGACGGAGGTGACGTGCAAAAATTCGTAAAACTTGCCAAAGATAAAGATTCAGAATTCCGCTTAATGGGCTTCGGGCATCGTGTATATAAAAATTTTGATCCACGTGCAACCATTCTGAAAGGCTACTGTGATAAAATTTTAGAGCTGCTGGGAACGTCTGATCCCTTGTTGGATATCGCCAAGCAGCTTGAGGAAGCAGCTCTGACTGATGAATACTTCATTGAACGAAACCTTTATCCAAATGTGGATTTTTACAGCGGCATCATTTACAAAGCTCTCGGATTTCCAACAGATATGTTTACTGTACTGTTTTCGCTGGGACGGTTGCCGGGCTGGATTGCTCACTGGCTGGAAATGCACAACAGTGCATCTAAAATAGGACGCCCACGTCAAATTTATACAGGCCATACCGAGCGAAAATATGTGCCTCTCAGCCAGCGGAACTGATCCTTTTCCTCCTCAATAGACGCTTCCCATGTTAAATCTTTCATTGCGGGAGCAGCTTCTGATTGCATTAATGCTTCTGCTGGTTTTTGTGCTGGCCGGTATATGGGGTCTGCAGTATCTGAACCGCCAGGAAAATTATCTGCTGCAGCAACTAGATGAACGAGATTATCAAATCCGGCAAGTACGCTCACTTTCCAGAGAATGGGAGAAAATACAGCGTACCCCGACTGCGCCGGTATTGACCCAGGCTCTTAGCTCTTTTGTGGAAAACATCGCACGTTCACTTCAAATTCAGGATAATTTACAGCTGAATGTACTGACAAATGTTGAAGTTGGAACTGAGGGTGTCAAAGTAGGTTTGGACAGACTAAAACTTGATAACTTGTTGTCCATGCTTTATCGACTGGAAAATCACCGGCCCGTTATTCGAACTTCTCATTTGAACATCAGCATAAGCCCGGGCGACAGGCTTGTCCGTGCCTCGTTTCAAGTACACAAGCAACAAAGTAATTGAGAAAAGATGCGCCTGATAAAACGTATTGTACTTTTGTTAGCAGGGCTGGCGTTGGTTTTGGTACTTGCTTTTTGGGGTTTTATGCAGAATTTTCCAGGCAAATCTATTGCTGACGCGGCCAGTGTAAGATTAAGCTCACAAACAGGAATTCCGTTTGAAATTGAGGATCTTGAATTAGGATGGAGTAAACTCAGCACTCCGGAAATTGCCATGAGCACACCAAAATGGCTTGCGGGAATTCCGGATTTACGTCTGCTTATACTTGAAAATGTTGAGGTTCCTTTTGCTTCAATTATCACATCCGGAGAAGCCAGAATGCGGGGCCAGCTTCATGACGGTACAATGAGGCTTTCCACTGAATTGTTCAATCCTGAACTGCTGGATTTATCTTTAGACAGGGTTAAGCTTGAAAGAATTCCTTTATTTGCTTTAGTCCCATATGCTTTTATCTCAGGATCACTTTCGATGTCAGCGCATATCAACAATATACGGGCGCTTCAACAACAAGCTCCCTTCCCATCAGGCAGTTTGTCGGGGAATCTTCATAATACACGTATCCGAATTTCTGAAGGTGCAGCGCTTCTTGATCTTCAATTCCCTGAGCTGAATTTCTCAGAAATTCTTTTTGAACTTGAACTCGGCCCAATTATTTCTATCAAAAAAATGCAATTAAAAGGTTCATTGGAAGGAAATGTTGACGGAACAATAAGGCTCAATGAAAACCAACCAAACTTGTCATTAATTGATTTAAATTTCAGACTGACCCCGTCTTCGCTTTTTAAAAAGGAAATCAGCCGCTATAGCACATTTCTGAGTTCATTTCAGTGTGGTGAGACAATCAATATCAATTTGAAAGGGACATTTAACCGTTTCAGTTTCCCTACACGAAATCAATGCTGATCTCTAAGGCAGAATTTCTTTAATCCCTGGAAACTTATTAGAAAACCAGTTAGATAGGGGTCAGGAAGGCAACAGCCTCCCTGCCCTCCGAACCGTGCATGCGGTTCTCCCGCACACGGCTCTCCAGTTGCTGGTTTCCTCATCGGGATTG
>LULR01000009.1_pt1 | contig 93262 bp, 67 predicted proteins | sample 729471 | NCBI WGS metagenome assembly LULR01 (sample SAMN03860284, study PRJNA289734) | marine metagenome | biome: seawater column; feature: ocean; material: water; isolation source: Red Sea water column Station 108 - depth 500m | place: Saudi Arabia: Red Sea | collected 2011-10-15 | depth 500 m
ACCTCCTTCAGCAGTTCCGCCGCATGGCGGATGGCTTTCCTGATGCGGGGATAAGTACCGCAACGGCAGAGGTTAAGCATTCCACGGTCAATCTCCTGATCGCTGGGGTTTGGCTTGCGTTCAAGCAGCGAAACTGCCGCCATGATTTGTCCGGACTGGCAGTAGCCGCACTGCGGAACCTGTTCTGCAACCCATGCCTTTTGCACTGGATGACTAATGTCCGGAGAAAGTCCTTCGATGGTGGTGATGTCCTTGCCCGCCGCCTCGCCCACAGTCATGCCGCAGGAGCGCACGGGGCGTTTGCCGACCAGCACCGTGCAGGCGCCGCACTGCTGGATGCCGCAGCCGTACTTGGTCCCGGTCAGGCCGAGGGTGTCCCGGATCGCCCAGAGCAGCGGCGTGTCCGGCTCAAGGTCGAGGGTGCGGGGTTCTCCGTTGATCGTCAGAGTGGTCATTTGGCCTCCTGCTCTAGTGGTAGAGAAGATGGTATACTGTAAAGCCATCCAAAGAAAATTGATATACGGTGACTTGACAGCTTAACTGATTGAAATCATTACGAAATTATTTGCAAATTTAAACCTTTATTTTGAATGTGTCAAGAATATAATTGTAATAATTTGTTTCATTGATTTTCATTAAAACTATTTAGATAATTATATTGTTGCCCCTCACACCGCACCTTCGACTTCGCTCAGGCATCGAGGTCCCTCTCCCTTCGACTCCGCGCAGGGCGCAAAACTTCGCTGGTTGAGCGGCGTTGAAACAAGCGAGGTGAGTACAGAATAATAAAGTACTCCCCTGGATACCCTCCTGCGCGGGAATGACATCTTTTAGTGATTTCATCATAGTAACTCATCACCAGTGTCCAATTAAGATTCCCATTTTTTCATCACGTTCAACTCCCATTTCAAACAGAAAATCGTGCTCCATTTCAGTACGGATCAATCTGTTCCGGAACCAGCTGAAAAATTTTTCATCCATTTCCTGCCTGACGGATTTATGTTCCGGAGAGTCACCTAAATCGTGAAATTCATCCGGATCATTTCTCAAATCATAAAGCTGCGGGCGAAATTTTTCATGAATTATGTATTTCCATTCTTCGGTACGAATCATGTGCGCACGGCAATCGTAAGGATGAAGCTTCAAAGTTGCACATGGACCACGGTCGCTGAAATCAATCTGGCTGATTGCGTATTCACGTTGAAATTCATGTGAATCTGCTGCTCGAGTAATAGACAGAAGCGACTTTCCTTCCACGCGCTGTTTGCAGATCTTACCACCGACAAATTCAACTAATGTGGGTACAATATCTACAGCTTCCACAAATTCTTCATTCACAGTACCTCGTGACTGTTCCGCCTCTTTGTCCGGATCATAAACTATCAGTGGAATTCTGACTGACTGTTCGTGAAACAAATCTTTTTCTCCAAGCCAGTGATCACCCAGATAATCACCATGATCAGAGGTAAACACGATCAAAGTCGAATCGATTAATCCCATTGATTTCAATTTTTCAAAAACACGGCCCAAATGATCATCAACCTGTTTGATAAGCCCCATATAAACAGGAATTACACGCTCCCTTACTTCATCACGAGAAAAATTCCGGCTGTATGTTTCCTGCATAAAAGCCCCTGACACAGGGTGTGGATTACTCAATTCAGTAGAATGCCGAACTGCCGGCAGAATATGATCTTTTGTGTATATAGAATGATATGGTGCGGGGGCAAGATAAGGCCAGTGTGGTTTGATATAGCTCAGGTGTAAACACCATCGTTCATCCTTATCCACAGAAGACAAAAACTCCAGAGCACGGTCTGTGGTATAAACTGTTTCAGAATGTTCTTCCGGAACGGCTGCAGGCAGGTTAGAGTTGCGCATTTGCCAGCCGCTGACTTTTTTTCCGTCTTGATTAACAGCGCTGTTGGCCCAGCTTTCCCAGGGATTTTTACCATCAAATCCATTGGCGTATAAATAATCATTATATGCTAAATCTTCCGGTGCAATCTGGTCCGGATAAATCCCTGCAAAATGTTCAAAATTTTCAAAACCTCCCTGAGCAAGCCGTTTTCCAATATTTGAGTGTTGTTCTATTTGTAGGCGCTGCAAAGCATCCTGATTCCCTCTTGCTTCAGACTTGCCCACCAGAACATTGCGGTAATCCAGATCCTGTAGATAATCTCCCAGTGTGAGTTCTCCCAGTTTCAGAGGATCTTCATTTGCCAGCGCACCGTGTGACGCCATGTATCGTCCTGTATAAAAACTTGCGCGTGAAGGACCGCAAAGCGGGGCCTGGCAATACGCGTTTTCAAAACGCACTCCACGTTCGGCAATACTGTCTATATTTGGTGTTTCAAGAAATGGATGTCCGTAACAGGTAAGATAATCTGCCCGCAACTGGTCACACATGATAAACAAAATATTTCTTGGCATTTGTTGCTCGCAGAAGGTCTTAGGATTATGTAATAATTTCCCCGATCAGTACTTTGAATCGTTTAAGCACTACATTCATTTCCGGTTCTTAATCATACCGGCAGTTTTCCTGATACGCTGCCAGGCCTGCTCTACGTGTCTGAACTCTGTGTTTGTTTGACCGATACTCATTCTAAGTGTGAATTTGTCATGCAGTTTTGTGTGTGTCAGGTAGAGCTTCCCGCTCTGGTTAAGTGCATCCAGCAGTACCTGATTGAATTTATCCCCGCCTTTGTGCCGGAAACAGACGAGGTTAAGCGGAGCAGGAGCCATCAGTTCAAACTGATCATCTGCCTCAATCCATGCTGCGAATTGTTGGGCGAGTTCAACATGTTTCCGGATATGATGCTGAAGTCCCTGCACACCATAGTGTCTGATCACGAACCAGAGCTTTAGTGCCCTGAAACGGCGTCCAAGCGGGATTTGCCAGTCACGGTAATCAATGACCGCACCGGACTCTGTGGCCTGATTGCGCAGATATTCCGGAAGAATGCTGAGTGTCCTGATAAGCACACCGCGGTCCGCGACAAAGAAACAGTCACAGTCGAAATTGGTGAACATCCATTTGTGTGGATTGAAGCAAAAACTGTCGGCAAGCTCAACACCGTCCAGCAGGTGTCGGAATTCCGGACAAACTGCTGCTGTTCCGGACATTGCGCCGTCAATGTGTAACCAGATATCATGCTTGCGGCAAAGCTCTCCAATCTCTGACAGCGAATCCATGGCGTTTGATGAAGTTGTACCTATTGTTGCAGCGACAAAACATGGCCTTTTCCCCGTCTGGATATCTGCTTCTACATTGCGGGTCAGGTCCTCAATATCCATCGCAAAGTTTTCATCAACATCAATCAATTTCAGGTTATCTGATCCGATACCGGAAATCCTTACTGCCTTCTCGATGGATGAATGTGCCTGGGATGAGGTGTAAACCGTCAGGTTGTTGTCACAGCCTTGAGTGTTGCCGGAAAACTTCGAGGATCGTTCCCTGGAAGCAAGCAAAGCCGTGAGTGAGGCGCTTGAAGCGGAATCCTGAATCACGCCGCCGCCTTTTCCACTGGATTTGAACTGTTCAGGCAGTCCGAGCATCTCAGCCACCCAGTCAAGGACATGTGTTTCCAACTCCGTACAGGCCGGGCTCGTGGCCCAGATCATTCCCTGCACACCAAAGCCCGCTGAAAGCAGTTCGCCCAAAACAGAAGGCCCGGAAGCATTACAAGGGAAAAAAGCAAAGAAATTTGGGGACTGCCAGTGCGTGATACCGGGCAGGATATGCTGTTCCACATCACGCATCATTTCATCAAACGATTCCCCTTGTTCCGGAGGAGCAGGAGGCAATGACTTGCGCAAATCTCCCGGTTTAGACTGCGAAAGCACAGGCATCGATTCAACACCTTTCCAGTAATCAGCAATCCAGTCGATCATCGCATGACCCTGCTTGCGAAAATCCTCAGTAGACATGTGGAAGGAGACTGGAGTTTCAGTCTTTTTAATGCTCATAGCATTTTGCATTAATTTGGGAATAATCCATCTATTCCTTTATGTTTGATAAATCTGCTTAGATTAATTATCAAAACCCATAAAAATGCCCAATCCACTGTGCCCATAAATCAGCATCCGGCACCTCATCCTGTAATCTGGCCCTGCCATTTTCAATCTCTTGCGGATCAACGCCGGAATCCAGAAGTTCAAGGAAAAAATTCTCCATTGCTCTCCTTGGCTGTTCCGGATGTCCTTGCAGACATAGCACTGATTCATCTATTACATAGGCGCTGTTTTCACATTGCTCGGACCATGCAATTCTCCTGGCAGATTCGGGAAGTTCAGTAACATGATCCTGATTTATGTGGTAGATCTCACATTTTTTTTGGGGGGGAATCATCCATTGCTGATCATCAACAATATCAAATGATTGCATTCCCAGAAGCCATCCATCGACCCGCCGTTCAACTTTTCCTCCCAGCGCGCCTGCAATCAGTTGATGTCCAAAACATATACCCGCCAGTTTCTGCTGCAAGGTGACACAATCCCGGACAAATTGTTCCAATTGTTTGATCCAGGGGAAATTGTCATTGGCACTGCATGGACTGCCTGTAATTAAATAAGCATCAAAATCTGATAAGTCTGCGGGCCATTCTCCTTCCGCCACAAAAAATTTACTGAAAACCGTGTTTTCCATCACATGCTCCAGCATGGCAATAAATTTTTCCGAATCAGTGATGCCTTGGTCTGTTGCCCAATACTTACGAGGCACCGCGTCCAGAATTCCGAGTTTCATTTGCTGTTCGTTCCGGAATCAGTTGGAATACCATCCGGATTCCGGCCGATCAAACCACATGTGAATCTGACCTGTACCAATTGCATTTTCGTAATCACTGTACCTGCGGCCCGCTGTTATGCATTTTCGCCCGCCAATAGCGGCAACCATCATCAAGTATGGTCCGAAATGAGCCTCAGGCTTGAATTTTAAAAACTCGTCCATTGTATCAATTACCGCAGCATGATTTCCTTCTTCCCACCAGGAAATTCGCTGCTCATCAGCCGCACGGGCTTCAGGTGTTATCACATGTTTCGGGTCTGAGGCTTCATGCTTATCCAGTTCCTTCATCGGCCAGAAACGATGACTCAAAGAACCGCTGCCGATCAAAACTACCCTCTCACCTGATTGATCCACAGCTTCACCCAGCGCTGCTCCCGCGTCCAGAAAATCCTCTGTCTGTGCGGTTTGGCAAATACTAACAGAAAGCCACTGCTCACCCTGATTTAAGTAATGTGCAACATTTACTGTTGCGTAATTAACCGGCAGGTACGGATCGTCAATCGCTGTTGCACGTACACCGGTTTCATTCATGGTATCAGCAATTTTCACTGCAATATCCGGATTTCCCGCCATATCATAATGAATCTGTTTCAGTCCTCGTGGGACTTCTTCTGAGGTATATATGCCTTTGCGCCGCTTATGAGAAGTGATAATAAATTCAAACAATGAAAACCAATGTGAATCAAACACAATCACTGTGTCCGGACGTAAAGTATCAAAAATTTCACTGCGTAATCTCTTCAATCCAGGCACAAGACTGATTTCACGTCCATCATTCAGTTCCAGACGTGTTTCTTTTGGAAGCATTATCGGCGGAATATGTGATAAAAATCCCGCTCCAACTATTTCTCCCATTTATTCTTAAATTATCAGGAGTTGTTTAAATAAATTTGAATTATCGTTTAGTACTAAACGATTTTGAAGGGTTAAAAATATCAGCAGATGAAATTCATTGCAACACTTTTTTTAATGAAATTATTCGGAAGAAAAGAAAAAAAGTAAGTGTGAATTAATGTCGATACATGCAGAAGATTGACATTATTTTCAGTTTATTATGAACAGGTTTTTTGTCAATAGTGCGACTTATTATTTATACTGTAATTTCAATAATATAAACTATCAGGCCATATCGTCTCTTGCCCAAAGCTCTTTTGTAAGCACACCGGTACGGTCCTCAATAGCCTGCATTGCATCAAGAATCAGATCTTCACGAAACCGCCTTCCGATAATCTGCACGCCCGCAGGCAGACTATTCACCGTACCGATTGGAACAACTCCGGCAGGCAGACTCAGCCAGTTGATACCGGTACTGTAAATGCCTGATTGAAAAAGCGCTTTAGTGTCTTCATAACTTTTAGCATCGCAGTCCCACAATGGAGTCGGCTGCAAAAAGTACGGTGAAAGTATCAGAGGATATTTTTCGAGAAATATGTTCCATTCACGTGTCATTGCGGTACGTTCCTTGATACCAATCCTGTATATTTCCGCTTCAGCTACCGCGCCCATTTGGAAGTACCATTCGAAAATTTGTTGAATTGTTTCGCTTCCATTTTCTCTGGCCACAGGCATCAGGAAAGCTTCCATCTCACTTCCAAGGTACTTAAACCAGCACTCAGCAGCCTCAACCACAGAAGGAGTTTTCACCTGCTCAACTGCATAACCTGAGTCTGAAAGATAATCTGCAGCCCGTTCAATTGAGGCCGCTATTTCCGGATGTATAGGGTAACCGTAGCTTTCTTGAGTTACTCCAACCCTGACCGATTGTGGTTCATCAGGCCAGTCATCAAACGGAACCGGCATCCAGAACGGATCACGGGGGTCTGCTTGTGCCATTATTCTGGTTGCCAGACGCACATCCCTCACTTCTCTGCAAATAGCGCCTTGCACCGACATCAGCTGAGCCAGCATTCCACGCTCGGCTGTTCCTGATGGCAGCCATGTTGGGATTCTACCGAAGGTGGGTTTAACAGTTGCAAGCCCGCAGTTGAAAGCCGGACATCTCAGCGATCCACCGATGTCATTTCCATGGTGAATGGGACCAAACCCCGCGGCAGCTGCGGAGGAAGCTCCTCCAGAAGACCCCCCGGGACTTGCGTCTTCATTCCATGGGTTAAAAGTCCGACCATGCAATGGATTATCTGTTGTCAGCCGCATCGAGAGTTCCGGAGTGTTAGTACGTCCTATAATGATGGCTCCGGCTTTCATGAGGTTGCTTACTATAGGAGAATCAGCAGGTGCTATTAAATCCGCGAATGCTGGCAATCCGTTCGGAGTTGGCTTCCCCTCAACATCAACGTTTGATTTGATCGTGACTGGAACTCCGTGTAATTCACCCACCTCTTCTCCTGAAGAAACTGCCCGGTCAGCCTCCCTGGCAACAGTCAATGCTTCTTCCCTGTAGTCATCCACAATTGAGTTTAATCGTGGATTATGTGCGTCAATGCGCGAGAAAACAGAAGCCATTACTTCTTCAGAGGAAAATAGTTTTTCACGTATTCCCTGTGCCATTTCACAGGCACTAAGTTTCCAGAGATTATTTTTCATAATGATTCAGTGGTAAAAAAGTATAAATTAACAAATTATATTAGTAAGTTAACTTTTATATAATATTTTTGATAAAGGTGAATATAAAAAACGTTTAATGATTCCCAGTAGAATCCTAATACAAAATTTTTCGTTTATCTATTAATTTTATTAATTGTTAAAAAACATTTGACAAAAAAATAAAATGAATTATATTGCCCAAATGCGAAAAATATTTTGCATGCCACAAGAACTTTAGAGCCCTTGCTTTGAATAAAGCTCTTGTTCTATTATGTCCGTCTATCAGAAAATAATCATTTTTGAATTATTTGTGTCGGTTTTAATCTTCTATGTAATGGGTTTTGTCTTCTGACAGTCTTTTACTTTATGAATGTCATGTCTTTATTAGACATTACCCTAAACTATTAACCTAAGTAATGGAGAAAATTCATGCTAAAAAAAATAGCTACATTGGCCATTACCACGTTGACGTTCCTGGCTTCTTTGTTCCTGGTTGTCATGCCGGCCTCTGCAGAATCAACTCTGCGCGTGGTGATGCACTCGGATCTCAAGATCGTTGATCCTATCTGGACAACCGCCTACATGTCCCGGAACTACGGGTACATGGTCTATGACACACTGTTTGCACTCGACAGCAACCTGCACATCAAACCGCAAATGGTTGGTGATTACTCTGTGAGCGAGGATAAACTCACCTACATTATGTCCCTTCGTGACGGACTGAAATTCCATGACGGCGCTCCCGTGACAGCCGCAGATGTTGTGGCCTCTATCAATCGTTGGGCCAAAAAGGACGGCATGGGACAGATGCTGATGGAATACACCAAGAGCCTGACCGCCGTGGACGGCAACACTGTGCAGCTGGTGTTAAATAAGCCATTTGGCCTTGTACTGGACGCACTTGCCAAACCGAGTTCGAATGTGCCTTTCATTATGCCTGAGCGTGTGGCCAACACTCCCGCAGACGAGCAAATCAAGGACTACACCGGTTCAGGACCATTTATCTTCAAGGAAGACGAGTGGAAGCCCGGAGACCGCACGGTGTTTGTGAAAAATCCTAACTACAAGGCACGCAGCGAGCCGTCCAGCTGGATGGCAGGGAGCAAAGCGGTTAATGTGGACCGCGTGGAGTGGATCTCAATCAAGGATCACCAGACTGCAGTAAACGCACTGATTGCAGGTGAGATTGATTATATGGAATCAGTTCCACATGACCTGCTGCCTTTGCTTGAAGCAGACCCAAATGTTCACACTGGTGTGCTAAATCCCCTGGGTAACCAGTACATGTATCGCATGAACCACCTGCATCCTCCGTTTGACGACGTACGTGTTCGTCGTGCGGCAATGTGGTCCGTTAATCAGAAGGACTTTCTTCAAGGTGTAATCGGTAACCCTGATTACTATAAGGAGTGCCCGGCCATGTTCTTCTGCGACACACCTCTGGCTACCGATAAGGGAGCTGATATCATGATGCGTTCCGACTATGCTAAGTCGAAATCCTTGTTGAAGGAAGCAGGATACGACGGTACCCCGATCGTACTGATGCATTCAACTGATTTGAATGTGCTGGCTAACCTTGCTCCGGTTGCAAAACAGAATCTGGAACGCGGAGGCTTCAAGGTGGATATGCATTCAATGGACTGGCAGACTCTTGTGTCCCGCCGCTCCAAAAAGGATGCTCCCGGAAAGGTCGGTTGGAACATTTTCATGACCTCCTGGCAGTCGCTTGACATCCTCAATCCAATCAGCGCGGCAGGCTATCGCTCCAACTGCGACAAGGCTTGGTTCGGCTGGCCCTGCGACACCACAATGGAAGTGTTGCGTAAAGCATTTGCAGAGGAGCCTGATCCGGTGCAGCAGAAGGCGATTGCCGTGGCCATTCAGGAGCGTGCCATGGATTATGGTACCCACGGACACGGAGGTCAGTGGTTGGGCGTAACAGCCTGGCGTAAGGACCAGATCTCTAATGTCCCGGACGCACCACTGCCGGTACAATGGGGGATTTCCAAGTAAGTTTCTAAGTTCACACTAAGAGTTGTAGCGGATTATGCTTTATTTTCTCATCCGTCGCATTTTGGCCACCATTCCGGTTCTCGGCATGGTGGCTCTCTTCGTGTTTTTCATGCTTCGGCTCACACCCGGAGACCCAGCCGCCATTCTTGCAGGTGAGAATGGGGAGCCGCATCAGATCGAGGGCATCCGTGAAGCGCTCGGTTTGAACAAGCCAATCCTTACCCAACTGACCATCTGGCTTGGAAACATCCTGCAAGGTGATCTGGGTGAGTCCTTCTTTTTCAACAAGAAAGTCACAGAACTGATCGCCATGCGTGTGGAAGCGACCCTGTCGCTGGCAATCGTTACACTGATCATCACATTGGCCGTAGCCATACCTTTAGGTGTGCTGGCTGCATACAAACATGGTTCATGGATTGACCGGCTGGTTATGGGCTTTTCCGTTCTTGGCTTTTCAGTTCCGGTTTTTGTATTGGGGTACTTCCTGATCTTCATCCTTTCGGTGCAGCTCAAGTGGTTTCCTGTACAAGGATACAAAGAATTGGCAGACGGCTTCTGGACGTTCCTGCATCACCTGATTTTACCAAGCCTGACTCTCAGTGTTATCTATATCGCGCTTATCGCACGCATGACCCGCGCCAGTGTGATAGAGGTACTGAATGAGGACTATATCCGCACCGCCTACGCCAAAGGCTTAAGTAACAAGGTAGTACTGATGCGGCACGCACTGCGCAACGCCGCAGTTCCGATCGTCACCATCACCGGAATCGGCATCGCTTTGCTGATTGGAGGCGTGGTTGTCACGGAAAGCGTTTTCAACATTCCCGGATTAGGACGGCTCACGGTTGACGCGGTGCTTGGCCGCGACTACCCCACGATTCAGGCGCTGATTCTTGTTTTTTCACTTGTCTATGTTTTTATTAACCTTTTGATTGACCTTTCCTACACTCTGCTCGATCCGAGGATACGCTATTGAGTACTGTTGAAAACTATGCTTCTGTGATGGAAGTGGACAGCGCGGCCAGCGCGGCTGCAGCCTCAAGGCCCCGCACTGTTTTGCAGATGCTGGTTCGCAACAGCAGCGTCTGGTTTGGCGGTGTAGTTTTGGCGGTGATGCTGCTGACCGCCCTTCTTGCTCCCTTCATGGGAACAATCGATCCAAGCAACATTGACCCGATTTATCGCAACAAGGTGCCTGGCACTGAACGCATGCTGAGGCTGGAAGACGGAAGTGAAGTTCCCATAAAACACTGGATGGGAACAGACATGCTTGGCCGGGACGTTTACAGCCGTGTGATCTACGGCAGCCAGATTTCGCTGGTAGTGGGACTGGCGGTGGCTGTTTTGAGTATCGTGGTCGGTCTGGTCATAGGATTGGTCTCTGGATACATCCGTTGGCTGGACGGGATAGTCATGCGTATCATGGACGGACTGATGGCTATTCCCGCGATTCTACTGGCAATAGCCTTGATGTCTTTGTTCAATGCCGGGTTGGGCACGGTGATCTTTGCCATCTTCATCCCGGAAATTCCAAGGGTAGTGCGCCTTGTGCGCTCAATTGTGCTTTCCATCAGAGAGGAACCTTATGTAGAATCAGCAGTATCCGTTGGTACCCCGCTGCCGTTGATTCTAATCCGGCATGTTTTGCCCAACACCATCGCTCCGTTAATTGTGCAGGGCACTTACATCTGTGCGTTCGCCATCCTGGTGGAAGCCATCCTCAGCTTTCTCGGCGTGGGCATTCCTCCGGAAATCCCAACATGGGGCAACATCATGGCCGAGGGACGCATTCTCTTTCAGATATTTCCCCACAACCTGCTCTTTCCCGGCATCTTCCTGGCCATCACCATTCTAGCGGTCAATATCCTCGGTGACGGGCTGCGGGATACCCTTGACCCGCGCATGGCCAAGCGGCTGGGTTAAGAAGATGCAGCCTGTACTCAAGATTGACAACCTTAGCGTTCAGCTGCCCAAGGGGGCGGACCGGCAGCATGCCGTGGAAAACGTAAGATTAGAGGTACTCCCGAGAGAAATACTCTGTATCGTCGGAGAATCAGGTTCAGGGAAATCAGTAACCGGCCTCAGCGTCATGGGACTGCTGCCCAAGGGGCAGCTTAAACCTGTTTCAGGAAAAATCCTGCTGCAGGATGAGAACCTGCTGGAGGCCAGCGAAGAACGACTGCGGGACTTGCGCTGCACAGGAATGTCCATGATCTTTCAGGAACCGATGACCGCGCTAAACCCCGTGATGCGCTGCGGAGACCAGATTGACGAAGTGCTGAGTACGCACACCAAACTGGAACAAAAAGAGCGTACCCAACGCATAATAAGGATCATGGAAGAGGTACGCCTCCCGGAGCCCGAACGTTTGATCAACGCATACCCCCACCAGCTTTCCGGAGGACAGCGACAGCGCATCATGATCGCGATGGCACTGGTTCTGGAGCCTGTGCTGCTGATTGCTGATGAACCCACCACAGCGCTCGATGTGACCACACAGTCCAGTATCCTGCAGCTAATCCGGGATATACAGCATGATCACCAGACCGGTGTTTTGTTCATCACCCATGACTTCGGCGTGGTTGCGGAAATTGCAGACCGAGTTGCAGTAATGCAGTGGGGTAAAGTGGTCGAATTCGGAGAAGCACGACAAATACTTTCAGATCCACAGCATGACTACACCCGCATGCTGATCGGCGCGGTACCCAGCATGAAACCAGGCCATCGGGAACGGGAGGAATCCTCTCAGGTGGTTCTGAATACCGAGAAACTCTCAAAAACATACAGTGAACGCTCTTTATTTCGGACTACTCGCACAGTTTACGCGGCACAGCAGGTTGACATTGAATTACGGCGTGGGGAAACTCTGGGGATTGTGGGAGAATCAGGTTCCGGGAAAACCACTGTTGCCCGCTGTATCGTGAGACTGATTGATCCAACCAGTGGTGAGGTTTTCCTGGACGGCAATGAAATAGGACAGCTTCGTACTGGACAGCTTCGTCCCTATCGCAAACGCATACAAATCATTTTTCAGGATCCCTATCGCTCACTTAATCCTCGAAGAATTGTAGGTGATTCAATTATCGAAGGTGCAACCAATTACGGAATTTCCCGGGAGGATGCCCTCAAGCGTGCCCATTCCCTGATGGAACTGGTGCAGCTGGATCCAAACTCGCTTGACCGCTTTCCCCACCAGTTTTCCGGTGGTCAGCGTCAGCGCATCTGCATCGCACGCGCCCTGACCATGGAACCGGAGGTGTTGATAGCTGACGAGGCGGTTTCTGCTCTGGACGTATCGGTTCAGGCGCAAGTACTCAAGCTGCTGGATGACGTACGCAGGCGTTTCAACCTGGCTTTACTCTTTATCACCCACGACCTGCGAGTAGCCGCCCAAATCTGTGACACTGTGGCTGTTATGAGCCAGAGTAAGGTTGTTGAATACGGACTTACCCATGATGTATTCTCCAACCCCAGGCACGAGTACACCCGATCCCTGCTGGACGCTGCCCCTGGTAAAGACTGGGAATTCGATCTGAGTCTTAACACACATGGTTAAACAGCATTTTTTTACTAAACATTTACAAGCAAAATTTCCATGAAAAACCAACCCGATACATCTTTTACCGGCCCTGAACTTTGTGCACTGGATGCCACGCAAGTGGTTGAATTATTGCGAAAAAAAGAAATTTCATCAGAGGAATTACTGGATGCATGTTTTCAGAGAATCCAGCAGGTCGAACCCGCTGTGAACGCAATGCCTACTTTGTGTGAAGAGCGTGCTCGAAATTTTGCCCGTGAATGGGATTCATCAGGACGTGGAAATCCGGAAGAACCAGGCTGGTTAGGGGGTCTTCCTGTCGGAATCAAAGATCTGACGCCTATCAAAGGCGTACGAACAACATACGGCACCAAAGGTCTTTCTGATTTTGTCCCCACTGAAAGTTCTCCTCTGGTTAAGACTTTGGAAAAACGCGGCGCTCTTGTGGTAGGTAAAACCAATACTCCTGAAATGGGAGCAGGCGGCAACACCTTTAATGAAGTTTTCGGCATGACACGTAATCCATGGAATACCGAACGCAACGCGGGAGGATCTTCCGGAGGTTCCGCTGTCGCGCTGGCAACCGGAGAAGTCTGGCTTAGTCACGGCTCTGATCTGGCAGGTTCTTTACGTACTCCCGCAGCCTATTGCGGAGTTATAGGTTTTCGTCCAAGCCCCGGAGTAGCAGGCGGTGGCCCAACAGAACTTGCATTTCACACAGAAGGTGTACAAGGACCGATGGCGCGTAATGTAACAGACTGCGCGTTGTTTCTTGATGCAATGTCCGGATTTGATCCCGGTTCTCCAATTTCTTATCCTGCACCAAAAACACCTTTTCAGGAAGCAGTAAAGCGAGCTGTTCCCAATGTACGTATTGCCTACAGTCCTGACCTTAATGGATTTGCATCTGTTTCAAAAGAATGGGACGAGGTTCTGAGAAATGCCCTGCAAGCAGTAGAAAAAGATGGAGGAACCATAGAAGAAGATTGTCCAAAGCTGCCGAAACTCAACCGCTGTTACCGCATTCTGCGGGCCATGCTTTGGGCAGCTGGTCCCGGCAGAGCCCCGCAATCTGTGCAAAAACACTTTAAGCAAACTCTGGCAGATAATATTGACTACGGACGGCAGTTAAGCATAGATGATGTGTATGACGCCCAGAGAGACCGTACAGTAATCTATAACAATATGCAGAGTTTTCTCACAAACTACGACGTACTTGCCTGCCCGACTGTCAGCCTTGAACCGGGGCCTGTAATTGAAGAATACCCCGGTGAAATTGACGGAAATCCGGTTACTGATTATATTGAGTGGCTGCGTTTTTCCTTTCTTTCCACCACTACAGGACTGCCTTCCGTTTCAATGCCTGCTGGTTTCACTAAAAGCGGATTGCCGGTCGGCTTACAGTTGATAGGCCCACCCAGAGGTGAAGCCAAACTGCTGGCGACAGCACGAGCTGTTGAAATCTCACTTGAAAGTGTAAACACTCCGATTGATCCTATAGTCACACATGTTTAATCTACCAGGGAAATATAAAATAAATTCCGGATTGTTTTATGTACAACTCCAATTACCTTGTCCATCATTTACGTACTGCCTCTACTGGTAAGGAAGACTCAAACTTCATACTCCTGCATGAAACGGATGCTATAATCAGCTATGGTAAGTTTTTTGAAAACGTAGAACGAATTGCCTCAGCGCTTGTTTCCACAGGTATTCAGCCTGGCGATCGAGTGGCAATGCAGGTTGAAAAATCCCCCACCGCTCTTGAACTATATATTGGCAGCATCCTGGCCGGCGCTTGTTTCCTCCCCTTAAACACCGCCTATGTTCCTGATGAAATTGATTATTATCTAAGAGACGCCCAACCGGCTCTTTTTGTATGTGATCCGGAACAACTCGGGGTTATGTCAAAGATTGCCAGTAAAAACGGTGTCTCCAATGTCTGGACATTGTCTGCAGAAAATACGGGATCATTGATTGATGCTCGCAATGCTGAGTCCTCCGGATTCAATGGTGTGCAGAGAGATCCGGATGATTTAGCAGCACTTCTTTACACATCCGGAACTACAGGCCGCTCCAAAGGTGCAATGTTGACACACCGGAATTTAGAATCAAATGCAGACGCATTAGTCAAATTCTGGAGTTTCACTGAACAAGATGTACTGATACACGCACTGCCGCTTTTTCACACGCATGGTTTATTCGTGGCAACAAATGTCACAATGCTGTCAGGTTCATCCATGATTCTGATGAGAAAATTTGATACTGACGCAATTTGTCAACGAATGCCACAGGCCAGCGTTTTGATGGGTGTTCCAACATTTTATGTGCGATTACTGGAACATCCGGACTTGAAGCAGGCAGCAAAAAACATGCGGTTGTTTGCTTCCGGATCAGCACCCATGCTGCTCCAAACACATGCAGACTGGTTTGATCGTACCGGACACGCAATCCTGGAACGCTACGGTATGACCGAGTGCGGAATGAGCACCTCCAATCCTTATAAGGGCGAAAGACGGGCTGGAACTGCCGGGGTTCCCCTGCCCGGAATTGAAGTGATTGTAACCGATCCTGAATCCGGTCAACATTTGCCGCAGGGTGAAACCGGAATGCTTGAGGTTCGTGGACCAAATGTTTTCAAAGGATATTGGGGAATGCAGGAAAAAACTCAAGAAGAACTGCGTGAAAATGGATTTTTAATCACAGGAGACCTGGGAACAATCAGCGAAGACGGTTATGTTTCACTTGTTGGAAGATCAAAAGATTTAATTATTTCCGGAGGTTACAATATCTACCCAAAAGAAGTCGAGGGCTTGCTTGATGACATAGACGGAGTTTATGAATCAGCTGTAATAGGAGTGCCGCATCCTGATTTGGGTGAAGCAGTGGCTGCTGTGATTGTGACTCAACCCGGAGTAAGTTTGAGCCAGGAATCGATAATGGACGCACTGCAAAACAGGATTGCCCGTTTCAAACAGCCTAAACAGATTATTTTCATAGATGAACTTCCACGCAACACCATGGGAAAAGTACAAAAAAACGTTTTAAGAGAAAACTATAAGAATATTTTCCTGGAAAAAAGCTGAAATGTGAAAAAGGCCCTTTTATGGTTTTATTGGAGTGGGATTTCATGAATTTATCTCTTCGTGTGGGTTGTCATTCCTGCGTACATGTGAATCCAGGTGTATTCATTAACTTCTCTGGATTCCGGGTCTGCGCCACGCTCCGCCCGGAATGACAGAAATCATTTTTCAGCCCTGATGAAAAAATCCTTGACATTCGTTCAGTACTGAACGATTATTTTGCAATAAAAAAATTATCATCCTGAAAAAGAAATTATCAATGACTGATTCATCCGAATCAATTTCCGGAGATCAATATGCAGATCTGACTTCGTATGATGCATTTACGAAGGGAGTTCCACATGCGACTTTCGCGCGATTACGGCGTGAAAATCCTGTGGCATGGTTTGAAGAAACTGAAGGAAAAGGCTTCTGGTCAATTACCAGGCACAAGGACATAATTACTTTGAACCGTGATAATCAGCGCTTCAGCTCAGCACACGGCATACGTATTGAGGAGCAGACACCAGAAGAAGTTGAGGCCCGCCGCACCTTTCAGGAAACTGACCCTCCGGAGCACACTGTAATACGCAAACACATGAACAAGCCGTTCTCCAGAGACATGATGGCTGAATTTGAAGAACAAATACGGGAACTTGCTGTTGAAATACTTGATGAGGCATTACAAAGCGCTGAATTTGACGCAGTACAAATGATTGCACGTCGCCTACCCATGCGGATGCTGGGTCGTGTTGTGGGGCTTCCGGACGAGGATTTAAACTGGCTGGTAGGCAAAGGGGATGAACTGATAGCCAACACTGATCCGGATTTTACTGATTTTGTGATAGATCAGGCAGACACAGAAGAATTTCGTTTTTATCCATTTCGTTCTCCCGCGGGAAAAGACCTTTATGATTACGCGGAAAAACAGGCAAAACTGCGTGAAGGAAAAAACGGTACTGACATCCTTTCAATGCTGCTTCAGCCAATGAAAAACGGCCGATGTCTGACTGATCTGGAATTCAAAAATATTTTCGCGCTGCTGGTTTCAGCAGGAAACGATACAACCCGCTACAGCATCAGTTCTTCCATAAAAGCACTTGCTGAACGTCCGGAACTTCTGGAAGAACTGCGAAAACTGGATGATATTCAATGGAATAAAGCTGTTGAAGAATTTCTGCGCTGGGCTTCCCCGACTATGTATTTCAGAAGAACAGCAATGGAAGACAAAGTAATGCATGGAAAAAAAATCAATGCCGGAGACAAAGTGGTACTGTGGTTCATTTCCGGGAACCGGGATGAAACCGTGTTTGAGAAACCGTTTGAACTGGATATTTACCGCAAACCTAATCAGCATCTTGCATTTGGTCAGGGCGGAATCCATGCCTGTCTTGGAATGTGGCTGGCAAGACTTGAAATTAAGGTGGCGTTGCAGGAGCTTGCAAAGCGTGTCCGGAAGATTGAACAAATAGCGCCGGAAACATATTTGAGATCAAACTTCATCGGAGGTGCAAAATATCTGCCTGTCCGGATGAGTTTGCTTTAGCCAGGAGGGGGAATTGTGTTTTGCATTGTTTCAGCCAAATGCTCCCTCACTTCGCAGATATAAATTAGAAATCTGTTAAAAATAAATAAAGGAGGCACATGAGTTCATCTGAACGTATAAGAATATTGTTTTGTGATCACTTGGGTTTAGCTCGTGGAAAGTATTTACCGGCATGGCATGCTGAATCCGGAAAAGCCAGATTTTGCGTGGGCACGTATGCATTGACCTATAGCAAAGATTTGATACCTGCAACCGGCTCGAAAATGCTGGAAGGACTTCCGGATTTTGAAGCAGTTTTTGATTATGCCCAGGCAAGACCAGGCTGGGAGGAAAACACAAAAGTAGTTATACCTGACCTTGAAATGGATGGAAAACCGCTTGCTCTTTGCGGGCGTCAGCTTCTGAAAAAAAGCATAAACGACTGGAGCGCAAAAGGTTTGAAAGTACAAATAGGCATTGAGTTGGAAGCATACATTATGCAGAAAGACAGTGAGGGGAAATGGGAGCCTTATGACACACCTGGAGCCTACGTTTACGGTACAGGAAAGGCGGTTGATCCAGCCGGATTGATTGATCAAATCTGGGAATATGCCGCACAATGCAACCTGCCTGTTGAGTCCATCAACTCCGAATTTGACTCTCCGCAATTTGAATTCACACTGCGCTATGCCGACGCGATGACCGCAATTGATGATATTTTTCTGTTCAAGACAATGGCTAAGGAAATTGTGGCAAGTCAAGGTTACTTGTTGAGTTTCATGCCAAAACCTCTCTCAGACCGTGGGGGTAATGGGTTTCATGTAAATATCAGTTTGCTTGATGATAAAGGAGAAAACGTGCTCAATGCAGGCGATTCCAAACAAGTACTGTCCGAAATCGGTCAGCAATGCGTGGCGGGACTCATTAATCACCACCCCGGAATGTCCGCTTTACTGGCTCCAACCGTTAATTCTTATAAACGCCTGCAGCCCGCAAGCTTGTCAGGATTCTGGGCCAATTGGGGATATGATCATCGTGGTGTGACAATCAGAATCCCTGGTGAACGAGGACCCGGCTTGCGCATAGAGCATCGAACAGCTGACTGTGCATCCAATCCGTATGTGGCAACAGCAGCAGTCCTGCAGGCAGCCAGACTTGGTGTAGAAAATAACTATGAGCTTCCACCAGAAGAAACGCAGGACTGCTTCGAAAACGTCAGCACGGAAATATGTGTTCCCGCGAACCTGGAAGCAGCCCTTGACGCGTTGGAAGCAGACAAAGTTCTGATTGACTCCTTAAATCCTGAGCTGATAGCAAATTTCTGTGACATTAAGCGCAAAGAATGGGAAAACTACAAAGTTCACACCACTGACTGGGAGTTATCCAATTATCTGGAATTTGTCTGATCATATCACAATTTCTTTAACCACATAATGAGTCAAACCTCCTCTCGCTTTGAAGTCGGCGGAATTTCCGTTTCCCCGGATCATTATATCAACGGCAAACGGGTTTCTTCCCCACAAACTTTTGAAGACCGCTCTCCCCTGGACTGGTCTCTACTGCTGGGAGAAATGGCACGTGGAGACCATGACACTGCCAGACAAGCCGTAGATGCCGCTTATGAAGCATTTTCTGGATGGGCTGAACTCAAACCAGCACAGCGGGCTGAATACATGCATCGGCTGGCAGAATTAATTGACGCCAAATCAGCTGATATTGCCAGGGTTGAATGCCTTGATATGGCAATGCTACAGGAAAGCCTTGAACTGCGTGTAATTCCCCGTGGAGCAAGGAATTTTCGCGCTTATGCTGATCTTGCTGTTAAACATGAAGAGCGTGTCTGGAGTTCCAATAACACCGACAACAGAGTTATCCGGATGCCCTCTGGAGTTTCCGTGATCATAACTCCTTGGAACGCACCGTTTATGCTTTCCACCTGGAAATGTGCTCCGGCTCTTGCCGCAGGAAACACAGTTATTCTTAAACCGGCCGAATGGTCACCTCTGACTGCTTCAATTTTTGCCGACTTGATTGATGAAGCCGGTTTTCCTCCGGGAGTGTTCAATATTGTTCAGGGCTACGGAGAAGAAGTTGGAGACTCACTGGTGAAGGATCCCCGTGTGCGCCGCATTTCCTTTACAGGTTCCCCGGAAACGGGAAAAATAATCGGTGCTGCCGCCGCTGAAAACCTTGTTCCCTTTACAGCCGAATTGGGCGGCAAAAGCCCTTTGATTGTTTTTGCTGATGCCGATGTTGATGCAGCTGCCAGGAAAACCGCAGGTCAATATGATGATTCAGGACAAGTTTGCATGGCTGGAACACGTTTGCTGGTAGAAGAAAGTATCCAAGATGAATTTCTGGAAAAATTCTTGAATTACACCTCAGAGCATGTACTTGGAGACAGCCGAAATCCGGAAACAACAATTTCTCCAATGATTCATCCGGAACATTTACAAAGTGTAGATGGTTTCGTGCAACGTGCTGTTGCAGACGGAAACCGTGTTGTCACAGGCGGAAAAATCTGGAAAGAGGACGGTCTGTGGTACGAGCCGACCTTGATTGAGCCACGATCAAATGATGTTGAAATAGTGCAAAAAGAAGTTTTCGGTCCGGTGCTTACTTTACAGACTTTCGCTGATGAAAAAGAAGCTGTCGAATTAGCCAACAGCACTGAATACGGACTGGCCGGAATGATTTATACGAAAGATGCGGAATTGGCAAACCGTGTGGGTCGGGCGGTGCGTGCCGGAACAGTATGGGTGAATTGCTTTTTGATCCGGGATTTAACCGCACCATTCGGAGGTACAGGCATCAGCGGAATTGGACGTGAAGGAGGGGATTACGCGCTGGATTTCCACAGTGATCTCAAAACCTTACAGATACTACAATCTTCTCTGAATGATTAAGACAACATTGCATCAATTCAGCACCCAACCTGATTACTGAATTAATTCAAGACATATATACCAATCACGCTGGGTTATTGCTCAAGCTGGCTTTTGTAGTGCTTTGCCCCCTGCCCCTTAGGAACACGTTTGCCTCGAAACTCCCAGTCTCCACCCATTGCGGTGGATATAACTTCCTCTGAACTGCTCGGCTGCGCTCCCACATCTTCCCTGATGGGAGTCGTACCATGTACTATTGTGTTTCTGAGTGTGCCTAATCCTTCGACTTTTACTTCAACCACATCTCCAGGCTTCACCGGACGACTGTTTGCAGGAGTTCCCGAAAGCAGAATATCTCCGGGTTCCAAAGTGATATTCCGGGCAATGTCTGCCACAAGATAGTGCATGTTCCACTGCATTTCATCGGTATTGCCGTCCTGGGCGATTTTTCCGTTAACCAGTGTACGAATCTGTTTTCCCCTGAAATCCCAGTCTGTAACTAAAGCAGGTCCAACCGGGCACAACGTATCAGAGCCTTTTACGCGCAGCATTGATCCCGCGTCGGTGTCCCGAAAATCATGTAGACCATAATCATTGGCCACAGAATATCCCGCGATGTAGTCACCAGCCTGGTCAGGTGCAATATTCCTGCAGTAACGTCCGATCACAATTGCGATTTCTCCTTCGTAGTTCAGCCACTCACAGCGCTCCGGCCTGACAATATCAGCGCCGTGTCCACATAAGGCCGTTAGCGGTTTGTGAAAATAAGTTGGCGCGGGAGGGAGTTTGGTCATAAATTCATTAACACGGCTCTTGTAGTTCAAATGTACACATACAATTTTACGTGGTTCAGATGGCGCAAGGTGTATTGCATCATCAGCCGAAATACGGCGTCCGTCATTAGCAACAAGTTCCTCTCCTTCTCTGTTTACAACAGTAGGATATCCCAGGAGAAGTTCAATGAATTTAAAAGGATTTATGTTTCCACGTACATCCTCCGGACAGGCCTCAATTTTACCACAAACCCCCTGGCATTATTCCGGAACAATGCTGACTCTGGAATACCGAACAGATCCTGAGGCAGTGGCAGAACTGCTTCCAGATAATATTCAGCCTGCAGATGAAGATCCGGGAGCAGTTGCAGTGCTCTGGGCCGACTGGCAAAGCTGTTCCGATTCTTTTGAAGAACTGCTTGATCCGGTTAGGTCCCAATACATGGAAGCCTTTGTTGTGGTGCGCTGCAAATACCGCGGACAGCATTATTCCCGCTGTGTTTACATTTGGGTGGATCGTGATTACGCGATGGTACGCGGACATCATCAAGGCTACCCAAAGAAACTGGCTGATATCTACATGACACGTCCTGTTACAACAGGTCACGCCGGACCGCGACTTGAAGCAAGAGGACGATTTGGCGCGACCATCGCGGCTTATGGCCGACGCCTTATTCAAGCCAAGTTTGAGATTACAGAGCCCTGCGAGGGCGCTGGATTTGTGAACTCACTGCCAATGCTGCACAGCCGTCTTATGCCTGCAATTGAAGGAGACGGCACAGACAGCCTTAATGAACTGGTCACAATGTCCGCCTATCAGAGTGAAATCGGCCGCTCATTTACAGGAAACTTTGAAATTGAATTATTCGATTCACCAACCGAAGAACTAACCAGGCTACAGCCAAAGGAACTGATCGCGGGCTACTGGCGGGAACTTTCATTTTCATGGAAATCCGGAACAACGCTTTCGCGTACTAACCTTCAGGAAATCAGCTGAACAATATGACCACAAAAACTTCAATCACACCCGCGGAAAAAGATGCTCATCGGAAAGTCAGGCCACTTGATTTAGACCTGCGATCTATGGATGCGGTTGGTAATATATTCCGTGTGGCCAACAATTTTCGTGTTCAAGCGGAGAGGTCATTGCTGCAAAAACACAATCTTTCTTTTACAGGATTCACAGTAATGTGGGTGCTTTGGGTCTGGGGCACAAAAGAATCCTATCAACTTGCACAGGATGCAGCACTTTCAAAAAGTAATTTAACAGGTGTGCTGAAAACATTATACAGACACGGATTTGTTGAACGGAGTGCTCATCCGCGGGACAGACGCCGTTTGATTATTTCTGCCACTCCGACAGGATTGGCGCTTATGGAGGAGCTATTCCCTCAATTCAACAGACTTGAAAAGGCTGCCACCAAAGATTTGACAGGACAGGAAAAAGCTTCTTTAATTCGTAATTTACGGGTGATGTTGAATACTCTGGAAAAACAGACGGGGTGATTATTGATGGGAAAATATTAAACTAAATTTCGCTATTATATTCTTTCAATTACTGTAAAAGCATGCACATAATCCATCCGATGTTCTTCGGGTGACTCCTGCACCTGATGCTGGTAAGTCTGGTAGTAATCACTAATAATCTGCTTACGTTCCTCCAATGGACGTTCAGAATCAAGCGCACCAAAAAAAATACTTTCATTCCAGCTCCTGATTGTTGGAATGTATTCTCCCGCAAAACGCTTTGAATCCTGGTGATCCTTGAAAGATTCAGCAAAAGGACAGGGAGTAACATGAGTCTCAATTTGCTTGAGTCTTAAGCCTGCCTGATAAACGGGGTTGGAAGGATTCTGCAAAGGCGCACTGAATTCTTCCACAGTATTGTAATACTGAGGCAGTGTCATTCTCCTGAATTCCTGCTGGTTGATTCGGCCTTTTTCCAAAAAATCACTCCATATTTGAGCAAAGTTATTAAACATGTTTACTCCGGTGGTGTTGCCCAGGTATTTGCCGTTTTGATCACGACAGAAATTGAGAAACACCAGCTGCCCCCCTGACTTCAATTCGCGGGCACGGTGCAGCAGAATTGTTTCCCAGTCTTTTTTACCTTGTTCTGCAAATTGAAGATACTCCTCTCCCTCTGCACCAACCATGTGGACATGTTGACTCAGATCACATGGTTTTTGGCTAAGCCAGTGCATTGCAGTGGCAGAAAAACCAAAGTCCAGACTGTTGTCCGGAAGTATTTGTTTATAAAAAGAATTCGCAGAAAAAAATGGATAAACGTTTTCAGCGGTTTCAAGGTAACTGGGGAAATGACCTAAACCCAGGACAGTCTGTACGAGACTGTTGAAATCGTTTTTTGGCTGATCAACATATACAATGTTGATGTCCAGCTGAGGCGACTTTTTCCTGAGTGAATTGATGAAGTTTTCAACGAGTTTGAGTGAAGTACCGCCATCAGCTGTTCCCATGTCAGCAAAAGTAAAATCTGACTGATCTTCAGGAATTGACATAGAATTGAGGGCATCAATCACAAGCGGTGCAGCTTTGTTAATTACATCTTCTGCTCCCCTTGTGGCAAGTGAATAAACTCCACCCCCTGACATGGTAATATTCTGGAGAGATTCGGATTTAGCGGACATCAGTAAATCCAGAAGAAGGACATTTCAATGGGGGATTAAAAGAATAAAGATATATCTTCATGAGAGGATTTGCACGCGGAAACTGCTAATGCCTGCTCCTTGTTAAGCTTTCTCTGCAGTCTTAGTCCAATTGAATCCCTTAAAAGATTGTCATAATCAGCCAGTGGCCGAGCAAGTTCATTTGCCGCACGCTTTCTCCATTCAATTTCCTCAAAAAATACAGACATTCCTTTTTCCCATTGCTTAAGCGCTTTTTCCGGCTTTGGTTTCTTGCCTTTCAAAGCTCTACGGACCTTGGAAATTTTTGATTTTATCGGACTTGATCCCGCAATATTACCCAGGCTTTTTCCAATTTCCTTGATCATTTTCATAGCATTTTCGGGTTCATTTTCTTCAACAATTAATTTGATTGATTTTAGTTGATCCTCCATCTCTAACAGTATTGGTGTATCATTTAGAATCGCACTTAACTGGACCAGAGGTTCGTAAGCGCTATCAGAGTTTCTGCGGTATTTTTGACGGGCTGTGCGTGCCGTTTTGTTCAGCTGTTCAAATTTTTCTCGTTCAGATTTCCATTGTGAAGGGATGTCCTCATCAAGTTGATTTTTTATCTCATTTAAAGTTTCAATACTTTCCTTTATCCTATTAATTTCAAGAGTGTCAACAGTACCCTCATTTCTTTCCAAAAGAGTTTTATTTTGTTTTAATTTATGGATATCGGCATCAACTTTTCTAATCTCAGATTCTATTCTTCTTACTTTATGGTGAAGTTCCGCATATTCTTCAATGAATTGCTTTAATTGGCTTTCACTCTGATGTACGTCATCAACAAGAGCAAAAGTAGCCAGAACCTGCTGTTGTGAAGTTTTAAGGGCTTTCCTGTATTTTTCCGGAAGATATTCAATATTTGCCTGACTGAATGTCTCAACACCAGCACGGATAGCCGGTTGCTGATTCGCATAAAATTCAAAATTTATCTCTTCAATACATTTTTGAAGCTTTGGATTAATAGGTGGCGGTGCATTATCTGAAGTCAGGTAAGCCCTGTTAGGCAGATAATTGACCAATGGCGGGAAATATCCGGCGATTGCCAGACCGGCAAGCTGCAAAATAATGAAGGCTACTACTCCACGATAAATATGCAGAGTCTTCACATCAGGAGGTGCTACTCCTCTTAAATAAAACAACGCAAATCCAAAAGGAGGAGTCAGAAAAGAAGTTTGCAGGTTTATGCCAATCATTACGCCAAGCCAGACAGCAGTAATGTTGGCAGATGGATCGGCCAGAAGAATTGGCGCCACCAATGGAACAACAACAACCGCAATTTCAATAAAATCAAGAAAAAACCCCAGCAAAAAGATTACTGCCATCACAACCATGAATTGCGCCCAGAATCCGCCTGGAATACCAGTCAGGAATTCCTTTACCAGTTCTTCTCCGCCAAATCCTCTGAAGGCGGAAGTTAGCATGGTTGCGCCAAGAAGTATGATGAAAACCATTGATGTGGTTTTAGATGTTTCCAGCATAACACCTCTAAGAGTATCTTCTATTCGGTAAGTCCTCCACCCGCTCCAAAAAACCGCAATCAATAGTCCAATTACACCAAGGGTCGCTATTATCATAGCTACCCCTTCTTCTGTATTTCTAATGTTTTTAATGTTCAACTGGTAAAAATTGAGAGTGATTAAAATCACTACAGTTGAAACAACTGCCAGTATACCAGGATAGAAGGAATTTTTTTGTCCCTCTGTAAGCCTGTAGCCTCCCATAATCATTGCACCAACAGCACCAATGGCACCTGCCTGATTGACCGTGGCAATTCCCATGATGATGGAACCCAAAACGGTAAAAATCAATGCCAATGGAGGTACCAGCGCCAAAATAACTTTCCAAATGAATTTTATACCGATTTTTCCTTCATACGGAACAGGTGGCGCAGTTTCGGGCTTGAAAAATGCTGAGATTAGGATGTAAAGCATGTAAAGACCGACAAGAACTATCCCGGGGAGAAATGAGCCAACAAACATTTCACCGGCGCTTGCTGAAGAAACTGAAAATTCGGAAGGCATCACAAATTCCCCTGTTGCCAGTTTGTAATCAGCAGTCCGCGAAGTATTAGCAATATCCGCGGCATTGGAAAGCTGGTCCGCCAGGATGATCAAGACAACTGAGGGTGGGATAATCTGACCCAGAGTTCCAGAAGCACATATGGTTCCGGTTGCCAAAGGTTTGGAATAATTGTGCTGCAGCATTGCCGGTAGCGAGATAAGTCCCATTGCTATTACAGTAGCGCCAACAATTCCTGTTGTAGCTGCGAGCAATGCTCCGACAAAAACTACAGTAATACCCAAACCGCCAGGAATTGGTCCAAACAATTGAGCCATTGTGACAAGCAGGTCCTCAGCAATTCTGGAACGCTGTAGCATAATGCCCATAAAAATAAAAAGTGGAATAGCAATTAGAGTATCTCGTTCTACATCCCAGTATAAACTGCGGAAATTGGTAACTCCCGCACTCAGCCACTCAATCGGACCATCCTGAGCAAAATAGGCAGAGGCATTACCTTCAAAGATATAACCAGCGAGAGCGGCTAATCCGATACTCAGTATCGCCGACCCAGGCAGGGAGAAGGCAACAGGAAATCCTGAGGTGAGCGCCATCACCATCAAAAGTACTAGAACAAGAAGAAAAAAGACTTCCATAAAAATTCAATGTATATAGTTATTTACGTTTCCTCATTAAACTGTTGTTTCTGCTCAATTTCTTCTCCAATTAATTCAGCTGTACATTTAAGAAAATACCCCATGAACTGGACTAACATACATAAAGCAAAAACAATCAGGAAGCCGACCATCAAATATTTCGTATACATGCCGAATCCCTGTTGGTAAACCTCAAAACTGAGAAGCGGGCTATTCAGACTGCTGCCTTTACCCCACATCCCTGTCGTAAGGATGACCCAGCACAAAGGCACTCCCAACAGCAGGCAGCCTGCAGCATTTGAAATTGCCTGAGTTTTTGCCGTGAAGCGCGAATACAAAACATCCACCCTCACATGGCCCTCTGTAATCAAGGCGTAGGAGCTGGCAAAAAGGAAAAGCGCCGCGTACCACATGCGTACCAGGTCTCCCATGAAAGCCTGTTCGTATGAATATACAAAACGAGAAATTACAATCTGTAATTCAGCAACAACCACCAAAAGTGCCAGCCAGGTGAATCCCAATCCTCTTACAAAATACGCAATTACGAAACTAAGAACTATTAGAGGATAATGTACGAAAGTACCCCTGAAAACAGAACGTCCCAGTTCAATAGCCATGAAATCGCCAAACAGTGGTTTCAAAAAATCCTCCACACGCAGAAAAGAAATAACTATATCAAAACAACCAACAATAAATACTGCCCAAAAACATGCTCTAGTAAGGTAGGCTGCAAATCTAGCCATAATTAGGGCATCTTCATTTAGTTCTCTTTTGGAATTTTTTTGTACATATAGTATATTCAACAAAATAATAAGCACCATTATAATGGTTTGTACCCATCCCAGTAACTGTGCATCTTCACTTAAAGGTGTCCTGAGTGGAGAAAAACCAAACCATTCCTGGTGGGAAAAAAAATTCCAAAGGCCAGGCCATTCTCTCCAGAATATCAAATAGTTGTTGACCAGAAAAAGCAGTGTCAGACTGATCATGAGCCATGAAAACAGTCTCAGCATAAAAGCTGTCCAGTAACGCCCATTGCTGGAGCTATTAAATGTCTTAATGTCTTCTGAATTGCTCATTTCAAATTATGTATACTGACTAAGTATAGTCCTAAAAAAATAATTCATTTCGAGCAGAATTATTGATTATCAGCGAGAAAATCAAAACGTGGGATAAAAAGGAGATAAAGACGGTGCCCTGTCTTTGACACCGTCTTCAGGATTGGATTGTGACTTAATCACGAAACACCAAGCACGCGGTTACGCTGACGGAGATATTCCTGATCGGAAATATTCATCCAGCGTCCAACATCATGACGTGTTTTGGCAAAACTTTCATGTATACGATTTGCAAGATCACTGTGTGCTCGTGCTTCATCAAAAACTTCTTCAGCAGCTTCGCCGAAGGCATCATATACATCGTCGTTGAATACCTTCAATTGCACACCTTGCTCGCGAATCAGTTTATCCAGTGAAGAGCCGTTCTTTGCGTTATACTCAGACATCATCACATCATTCTCAGTATGTGCAGCGGCATTTATGATAAGTTGATCAGAACTGGAAAGACCTTCCCACCAGGACTTATTCATGCCGAGAGACAGCATGGATGCCGGTTCGTGCATACCAGGATAGTAATAGTACTTGGCAGCTTCATAGAATTTGTAAAAACTATCATTCCAGGGACCGACCCACTCAGTGGCATCAATTGCTCCGGAAATCAGGTTCTCGTATATCTGCCCTCCCGGAAGTGAAACCGGAGAAGCTCCTAATTTAGCCATCACGTCTCCTCCCAATCCGGGAATCCTCATTTTAAGACCTTTCAGGTCGTCAGGTGAATTGATTTCCTTGCGAAACCAACCGCCCATCTGGACACCGGTGTTTCCGGCGGGGAGGCATTTCAGGCCGAAACTTCCAGCTAGTTCATCCCAGAGTTCCTGTCCACCACCAAAATTAATCCAGGCATTGATTTCACTGTAAACATGTCCAAAGGGGACAGCAGTGAAATAAGCCCATCCGGGATGTTTCCCTTTCCAGTAATAATCTGCGGCGTGATACATTTGCGCGTTGCCGGAGGCTACTTCATCAAAAGAATCAAAAGCTTTGACCCTTTCATTGGCAGCATAATATGTAACATTCATCCGACCGTCAGTCATGTCTGAAAGCCTTTTGGCAAATCGCTGTGCGCCTGTACCTAATCCAGGGAAATCTCTTCCCCATGTAGCTACCATTACGATTTCAATACGACTTTGCGCAATCGCGGGAGCAGGAAATGTTGAGGCAGCAACCGCCGTCGCTCCTCCTGCAATTGCAGCGTCCTTGATAAATTTTCTTCGATTCATGCGGACCTTTTCACTTGAGTTAAAACAAACACAGCAACAAATCAAAATTGATCGCTGCTGTCATAATCTGTATTAATCCTGAATGGAAAAATACATGAACACGGTGAATCTAAAGATAAAGGAAACTTTTGTCAAGCTTTTTAAAAGTTAATTTGAAATGACTGGAATTTTGTTTAGTTCAGTTTATTGTAAGTTCAAATAATATTACATGTGAACTACTGCCGCCTGAAGAGTGGCAGCTTCGTTTACAGACTGTAAACCTGCAAATGCGATAATGCACAACAAAGGCACAAAGGCTTGGGTTTCCTTAAGATTTGTGCCTCAGTGACTTAGTGCATGAGTCGTTAAAGGGTTGTACTGAATTCTTCGCCACAAGGCGAAGTATTTCTCCCAATCCCCGAAAGGGACAATTATTGGTTTTACTTAATAATATCAGTATATTTTGTGAGTTAGTTACTCAATTGTTAACAATCTGTCAAAATTATGTAATTACAAAACTCAGGTGCGTTCAATAATTTTCAGAAAAATTCTGCTCAGATTATTCCCCTTAATTGTTGGGCTTATGATTCCTGTGTCAGCATGGGGTGTTTCCGCATTCGGATGCTTAGGAGCTACTGTAGCAGAATATCTCATACCAGGACTTGGTTATGGTTTCCTGGGCCATTATGACAAATTGCTTGTTTTAGGAGGCAGCCGCTGGGTAGTGCTCAACAAGTACCTGCAATATTCAACTAACAAGGATTATGAAAAAAACTTCAGCAAAATTTACAGGAAAAGAGAATTAACAGATGATAAAAATCAGCATGATTTTTTCTATTCAAGAGAAACTTTTTATGCAAACGCCTACGTAAGCATGTATGGGAACCTTACCTTTGCCACCTTTTATGATCTTTATGAAACAGGCTGCGAAGATAATCCGGAGACATTTGGTTTGATGCTGGCACCATTTCAAATCTGGGAATATTACGACGAATGGACATTCTGGGTACCAACTGTCTGGGCTTCTTCAGTATCGTTAAAATCCGATTTAGTGACGTATCATGTTGATAAAGATTTATCCAAAAATGAAATGATAAACACCTCATTTTTACAATATCAATTAGTTGGTGTTGGAGAGGAAATGCTGTTTCGCGGAGTGATACAGCAGTCATTATATAATCTATTTTCAATGGGTTTCAGTAAAAGCGCTTCCCGCTGGGGAAGCATAATTACCGCCAGCGCTGTGTTTGGGGCAGCACATTCAGGTGCCGGTTTTACCGCATCACCCGCTATTGCCTTTGCAGCCGGATTATATTTTGGCATCATTTATCATCCTGCTGATGGTGACTTCGATCTTACTGAACCAATCGCCATACATTCCTGGTGGGACGCAATACTTGCCCACCGAAGACTTAAAGGAGCAGAGTTTGTTGAGCGTAAAGAGGGCGAGAATGCCCTGAATTACTCCCTCCGTGCCAACCGCACATATCCTTTGCTTGGCTTCAACTACCGTTTCTAACAAGAGTTCCTGAGTTGAAAAAGGCTGTATTTTTTCAAGCATTCTTTAAAGACGATACTCTCCGTAAAATAAATCCAAATAAGCATTAAAGTTCCAGATAAAAATGTCGATAAGAAAGACATTGGGAATCCTTATCCTGGAACCAATGTATCCAAATCTAAGGATAAACAGGACTTTTGTCTTAAATTTCTGGCAAAAGTTTTACTGTACTTTGAATGCTCTGAGGGCATAATTTGGCTTGTCCAAATTTTAAAATATCAATCTTCAGGGCAATGATTAATGATCTTTGAAAGAATTATTACAGTGCTTGTTGTGTAACGCAACATCTTCACTTTCTCAGCCAGATTGATATGGCAGGAGGAAGATGAAGTTGTAATGTTGTTATTTCGCAGTTTATTTATCAGGAGCCATTCAGCTTAAACGCATTAAAATGCTTTTTTCAGTGTTCATAAAACAATTATGAATATTAATTCAGGATTTTGATCTGTATTAAATAGTAACTTCTGAATTCATTTTTTATGTTCTGCGATCTTAACTATGATCTGAAAGTCTGCTTACAGGCTTACAGTTGAACACATCGTTGCGCTTTACAAACTATCCTGACACTTTGATTTTTATACTCAATGTGACAGAAGAAGGCACAAGTACGCGGCAACATGCAAAATTTTTTGCTGGATGAATAATTACGTATTAAAAGCAGAAATACATGTTTTAAGGTAAATAGTTTTAGATTTACGTTTTCTGAAGAGAGTTGTTTACTCTCTTGATAAAACGGGACATCTAATTGCGTCAAATAGACTTAAAATCATTTGGCATATTTAAATTCAACTGCATAATTTCAGTTGAATATACGGTTTTAAAAAATCATGTTCCGGATTAGCAATAAAAGATTTTATATCTTTTTTTAATAAAAAGTTTTGTGAAGTAATTGCAGCGGATTGCCTCGCTTTTTTCCCTTTAAAAAGGAAGAGTGCAGCAATGTATCTGCAATAGCTGTTGTTTAAACTGCGGGAAACTTTGCGCATAAATGCGTAAGTAATATTCTGCAGGCTCTATAGCTGTTTCACAAAATTTTTCAAGGTTGGACTGTTTTACAAATTGTAATATAAATATTATTTTTAATACATTTCATTAACGTAAGTTGTTAGTGATTTACTAATGTCGAGTAAAATCGACTGTCTCTTAATTATTAGTAAAGGAGGATGCCATGCGCGTCAACACAAATACTGCTTCAATGAGTTCCTTGAGGCATTTGAGCAATACTGTAGAGAAAACTACTAAGAATCTGGAAAGACTATCCTCAGGTTACAGAATCAACTCAGCAGCTGATGGACCGGCTGAACTGATGATTTCTGAGCAAATGCGTACACAAATTTCAGGTCTGAACCAGGCCGTGAAAAACTCAGAAACATCAATTTCAATGGTGCAAACTGCAGAAGGAGTATTAAGTGAAGTAAGTTCAATGTTGATTAGCATGCGACAGTTGGCACTTCATGCTGCAAACGAAGGTGCGGCAGAGGAAAAAATGCTGCAGGCAGATCAGATGGAAGTGGAAGAACTCCTTTCTACTATCGACAGAATTGCGGGATCAACTATGTTCGGCACGAAATCACTGTTTGACGGAAGCAATGAAGTAAGCGGTGTGGCAATTGGTGACGGATTAACATTTATAGAAGCTTCACCGCTAACTCGCCAGAGTTCATCAAAACAAGGTTACGAAGTTAACATAGAACAAGTGGCTACTCGACCGGAAGTATTAGCAACACGCAGAATATCTCTGGAAGAAATAGAAAATGGTGTTTCGTTTGTGATTAAAGAAAATAACAGGATTCTCAATATGGATACTAATGAAGAGAAAGATCTGAAGGAAAATCTGAGGCAGATACTCTTTAACCATAAAAGAGCTCCGCAAACATTCACCAGAGAAGAAACTGAAGCACGGTTGGGCAATTTAGTTGCACTTGCACTGGAGAGGAAAGCTAACAAAAACGGCCTTGATGTAAATATATTCATCAATGACCTGGGAATGCTTACTGTAAAGCACGAACATTATGGCAGTAAGCCAAGTTTTGGAATTTCAACAAATATTTCAGGATTATTTGGTGAGCAGTCCGGGACAGTTAAACTGTCAAGTGGAGGACAGGATGTTGGTGGACTGATTAATGGTGATCTTGCTTTTGGAGAAGGACAATATCTGCATGGTCCTAAAGGCTCTCCAACAGAAGGTTTAATTGTAAGATATGACAAAGAGCTTGGAAATAAACTTGTTGATATCAAGGATGAGCAAGGCAGATTATTAGGTCAGAGACTGGTTAAACAAACAAATCAGGATTTGGTTGGGAAAAATGTTGAAGGATACGTACATGTTACACAAAATTCACTTGTATATCAGATTGGCGCAAATCACAGGCAAACGGTCGCTTTTTCATTTGGTGACCTGCGCAGTGAGCAGCTTTCCAGAGATATAGATAACGAAAGCGGATTCAGCAGCCTGTCCGATATTGATGTGACAAACAGTGATAGTGCTCAGGATTCAATTAAATTGATTGACCAGGCTATTATGGAAATTGGAGTGTTACGAGGAAATCTTGGTTCATTTCAGAGAAATTCATTGGAATCAAATCTGAGAAACTTAAGAGTTTCCAGTGAAAATCTTATGCATGCTGAATCTGTCATCCGTGACTCTGATATGGCCGCGGAAATGAGTGACTTTACAAAAAATCAAATAATGGTGGCTTCCGGTACTGCAATGGCGGCGCAAGCCAACCAAATACCGAAATCCGTACTTCAGTTGATTAGCAACGCGTCTAAATAATTAGTTACAGGTTCAAGGTTTAAGATTCAAGATTCAAGGTTCAAGGTTCTGTTGCCTAGCCCTTATCTTGTTTCTTGAACCTTGCCGCAAATTAATTAGTCAAAAATGATTTTCAAATCTGCTGTTTTAATCACAGCAGAATCGTGAATTATTTTTTAGTTAAGGTTTACTTAACTCAATGTTTCGTCCCTGAGAAGAGAGACGAAGTGTTAGCAGCACGTCGTTTCTCTCCTAAAGGTAATTTTAAATAGATGAGGGATTATGTCTATCAATATTAGAACAAACATTAGTCCGACAATGAAATCATTAAGTGAACAGGGAACATTCAGGAACGCGATGTATCACCAGGACAAAGAAAAACAAGAAAAACAAGAAAAACATAAAACCTCGGTACATCAGTCTGTTGCAAAAAATGTCACCCCAGTGCATTTGATAAAAAATGAAGAATTCAGGCTTATGTCAGCAGGTTTACAATGTGAGCTCAATCACGTCGAGGAACAAATGTCCATTGCTCAAACAGTAGCAAGCGCCTTATTAAACGTTGAAAATTCATTGATACAGATCAAGGAATTGCTCGTTATTGTTAGTAGTGAAACAGAACATAATACTGCTTTGAGAGAAGCTGATCAGCAAGAGCTGGAACAGTTGATAAAACGGATAAATAAAGTGGCAGATGAAACAAGTTATGGACACCAGCCATTGTTGGATGGCAGTCACGGCGTTCGAGGAGTTGCAAACGGAGAATTTCTGGAATTTATTGATATGAATCCGGATTCAAAAACATCACCTCTGGCAGGTTATGAAGTTTTTGTGAAACAAGCCGCAACGAGAGCTGAGCTTTGTGGCCAGACACCTCTTACACAAAAGATGGTTGATAATGGAGAATTACTGATTTTTGAAGAGAGTGGAATAGAAAACCGTTTTTCTGCCCAAAAAGGGGAAAGTGTCTGTAACACATTCAACCGACTGGCTAACTGGATCTATGAACGTGAGATTCCGCTGGAAATAGTTCCAAATGCAGATCAAATACTGCATATCAGACATCTTCAATATGGAAGTTCGTACAAATTCAGTGCGTCAAGTTTTACTCCGGGACTTATTTCTTTAGTGAGTCAAAGGATAACTCCGTCTTCACCAGGATTGGATGTTATGGGTACAATCAACGGAATAACCTGTGTTGGACACGGACAATTTTTAAGTGTGCCTGTAGAACATGAACATCTTGGTGGGCTTACCATTATGTACACAGGGAATGAAACACCGCCGGAATATTATGCGGGTACTGTATCAGTGGCACAAAATGGTTTTCAATTTTTATCAGGGAATAATACGTCTCAAGTTCAACAGTTAAGTCTGAGAAACATGCATGCCTCATCCCTGGGGATGGAGATTGAAAATGTTTCCGGATTTAAGTCCTTGCAGGAAATTAATATTTTGAGTGGGCAAAAAATCAAAGACTCAATCTCTGTACTTGAAAAAAGTATGAAAGAAATATCCGTAGTCAAAGATAAGGTTGAATCCATTTGTTATGAAACTTTTAAAAATAAAATAAAAGACTTACAGGAAGAATACGGAAGTATATTATTTACTAATCAAAATCCTGTAATTGGACAGAATGTACAGGTTTTGGCAGAACAGACAAAAAACAGAATATCAGAAGATTCAGGTCAATCTTCTATGGCACAGGCACATCAAAATCATAAAACTGTGCTCTCATTACTGAAGTGATACTTAAAAGTATTAATTAAATATATAAGTCTGATTATAAAAAATGAAAACAGCATGAATTGTTTGCTTAACCCTGAAATATTCTGACTGTAAATTATAATTGATGAAATTGTAAAAAGTTGTCATTCCAGAGAAAGCGGAAATGACATGTGATGTAGAAACTTTGGTATTTTACGGTTTTGATATAATTATTACTCAGACAAATTAATTATTCTGATGATCCGACAGCAGATTATTGTGCTGTTGTTATCATCAGAAAGCAAGTTAATGTTCTAAATTATGTAATATAAATATATTTTTTATTACACTATTTAAGTTATTTACTGTTCGATTCCAGCACATAGAAATCAGCTGGGAAAGGAACACATTTTTCCGTTGAAATATACATCTGCGGGAACAGTCGTTTTATAAACGACAGAACGACAAAGTTAAAGCCAGGATGGCAAAGACTTTTTCGTTTATTTGACGTTCATCATCAATCAAATTGAAAGGGGGCTCATGCCTTTACGTATAAATCATAATATTGCTGCGATAAATTCGCACAGGAACCTGACAAGAAACACTGAGGTTCAAAACAAAAATTTAGAACGGCTTTCGTCCGGATTGAAAATCAATCGCGGTGCCGATTCCCCTGCGGGCCTAATCATCTCCGAAAGGATGAGGGCACAGATTGCGGGTCTTCGGCAGGCCATTGATAACTCTGAAACAGGTATAACAATGCTGCAAACAGCTGAAGGAGCTTTGGAAGAAGTTAATCGCACACTGATTAATGCTCGGCAACTTGCGATCAGTTCTGCTAATGAAGCAGTGAATGATGAATCCATGATGGCCGCTAATCAACAGGAATTTGAAGATACTTTACATACAATTGACCGAATTGCGAGCATTGCCAATTATGGAAAAAAAGCCATTCTGGACGGCAGCATGGGAGCAAACGGCGTTGCGGCAGGAGATCATCTGGAATTTATCAGTGCGACAGAAAAAACACAGTCTTCCCCTGTGGGAGGTTATCAAGTGGAAATCAGGGAAGCAGCCACACGTTCATCCGTAAGGGGCACAGTGCCATTGACGCAGGCAATCATAGATGCCGGTGAACAGCTAACTTTTTCGGAAGGCGGAATATCGTTGAATTTTGAAACCATCGCGGGTGAAAGCGTTGAAACAACGATGAACAGACTTGAAAAAGCAGTTATTGAGTCCGGAATGAACATAGAAATGGTTCGGATCCCCGGAAGTGCGACAAATCCAGACGCGCCGCAATTATTAAATTTCAGGCATAAGGAATACGGCAGTGAACATTCTTTTCAAGTCGCCAGCAATACATCCGGAGTTTTGTCTGCTCAAGCCGACACATCAAACATTATAAAAAATGGTCTCGATGTGGCCGGATTTATCGGTGGAGAGTTGGGACTTGGGAAAGGACAGATATTGACCGGAAGTCTGCCGACAAAAGTTTCCGGACTGAAAATACGTTATACAGGAGAAAGCGCACCGCCTCCCGGAAAATATGCCGGCTCGGTTACGTTATCGCAAAACTCATTGGTATTTCACGTTGGACCAAATGTAGATCAATCAACTAGTTTCTCATTACGGAGCATTAACAGTAAAAAACTAGGCAATGGAGTGACCAATGATTCCGGATTTCGCTCATTGAATGATGTTGAACTGACTGAAGCCAGTAAAGCACAGGACGCCATTATGATCATTGATAAGGCAATAGAAGAAATTACATCATTCAGAGGGAAAATGGGAGCATTCCAGAAAAATGACCTGGAAAGTAATCTTAATTATTTAAGGAACGCGCATGAAAACGTTACCAATGCTGAATCGATTATTCGTGACGCAGATATGGCTGAAGAAATGTCAGCATTCGCACGAAATCAAATTTTAGTAGAATCCAGCACAGCAATGCTGGCACAGGCAAATCAGACTCCAATGGCCGTTTTGAAATTGATCAACGGCTAGAGAGCTGATTCAGGTTCGTCTGATCCCCACAAGGATTTGATGATGATGACGTAGCATTTCGCTGGAATCATGGAAGACTTCAGCGAAAAGCAGCTGATTTGGTTTTTATCGATTACGTACCGTAATTGTGAGAGCAGACGGCAAAACCGGCTGCGCTCAGGATTACGGAACTTATATTTGTAAAAAAATAATTTGTTCTACGATCTTTTATAACTGTTAATCATATTTCCGAAAATATTTTACGGGAATATTTGAACAAACATTTTTTCGCTCAAGATATTTTTTGAGATGAAAAGTATTGTTGGAATATGTTTAGAAATTTTTTTGATCCAGGAAGGATCTATTATAAAACTTTTTCTCATTGAAGAGCTGATATATTTCATCAATTTATTAGAATTTGTGTTCTTAAGAAACAAAAAAAAGCAATGTCTAATTAAAAGATTATAAAGAGAGTCTTTATCACTTTTCTCTGTTGCTTTGAAAGAACACTAACAGGAAATGTAATTGAAAACAATTACATTAAAATAAAATTTCTTCCAACTGAATTGTAACAGTTAAATCTGAACAAATTATGAAGTTGGATTCTGACTTAATTAAATACTTGAATTCTAAAACAGGTTTTAGAGTAAACAAGGTTAAATAATTCAAGTAAATACAAACATAATTAAGTTTTTTTACCGCTGGTTAGGGAATGGTCTCTATCAGTCAGGTAACCCCCTTGTTTTCACAGATGAGGGAGCCTGCGGGAAATACATGGATGTATTGTCTTAAAGGAATAAATTGAATCTCACAAGGAGTGAGAATCGTTAACATGTATCAAGGAGGACACTATGTCTTTACGAGTAAATCATAATATGAGTGCGATAAACACTCACAGGAGCGTAATAAATAATTCTAATGCTCAAGCAAAAACCATGGAGAAACTTTCTTCAGGCTTAAAAATTAATCGTGCGGCGGATGGTCCGGCACAACTGCAAATTTCAGAAAATCTGCGAGCGCAGTCTGCAGGTTTGAGTCAGGCGATTGACAACTCAGAGATGGCTGTTTCACTAATGCAAACCGCGGAAGCCGCGCTGGATGAAGTCAGCCGTGCACTGATTCAGGCACGTCAGGTTGCTGTTCACGCAGGAAACGAGGGCGTCAATGATCAAAATATGCTCGAAGCTGATCAGCAGGAAATTGAAAACATTCTGGAACAAATCAACAGAATTGCCGGTAGTACTTCATATGGACATAACATTTTACTGGACGGAAGCCGGGCAGGAAATGGTGTGACAACCGGCGATAATTTGGAGTTCATTGGAGCCGGGACTGAAGCACACTCTTCAGGTCCGGGAGGGTACGGCATTCTCATCAGGACGGCAGCCACTCGTGCCATTCACAGTGGTTCAGTAGCTTTGAACCAGGCAATTATTGATGCAGGAGAGCAAATAACAGTTTCTGAGGGAGGACGTACTGTTAATTTTAGAACAGAAAAAGGTAAAACGGTTGAACAAACTCTGAATGACCTCTCAGTAGCAATTGAGGAAGCTGGTTTAAATCTGGATCTAATTCGTCCTTATCCGCCGGCAACCAGCTCGCACGCACCTCAAGCTATTACATTCAGGCACAAAGAATTCGGAAGTGACCACTCTTTTGAGGTTGCAAGTAATACTGCCGGACTTGTCTCAGCAGTTGGGAATGTAAACTTTGTTGTCAAAAATGGACTTGATGTAATCGGTGAAATAGGTGGTGAAGAAACCATTGGCAAAGGTCAGGTCTTAACCGGTGCTCCCGGAGCGGAAACTACAGAAGGTATCCAAATACGGTATACAGGTGAAACTGCCCCTCCAGGAGGAAGAGCCGGAACAGTGACTTTTTCACAAAACTCACTGACTTTTCAAATTGGAGCAAATCCTAATCAGTTTTCAGAATTTTCCTTAAAAAGTATGAAAACTGTTGATTTGGGGAGAGGAGAACTAAACGATTCAAATTTCGATTCTCTGTCCAAAATTCAAGTATTAAATGCTGAACAGGCACAGGATGCTATTCGTGTTATTGATAAAGCGATTAAGGACGTAAACACTAACCGCGGCGCTATGGGCGCGTTCCAGAAGAATAATCTGGAAAGTAACCTCAACTACCTGAGAATTGCTCATGAAAATGCGGTAAGTTCAGAATCTGTAATTCGTGACGCGGACATTGCAGAAGAAATGGCAAAATTTACACGTGACCAGATCATGGTAGAAGCAAGTACTGCAATGCTGGCACAGGCAAATCAAAACTCAATGACTGTCTTAAAGTTGTTAGGATAAGTCATTATATTTTACATCAATATAAAAAGGCTTTTCTGAAGAATATTCAGGGAAGCCTTTTTTAATATATTTTCTATATTTCTTACAAACTTTTTTAATTATATCGAATATAACTGAACTTAATTTTTTGATGTTTTAGTTAAGTAAAGAGATTTATTATTCATACAAGTATGTATAAATGATGAAAATAGTTAAGACAGAGGACACTAATAAGTAAGTGTTTTGTGTTTTAATTATTTATAATTAATTAAATAAATAAACAAGTTATTTATTATTATATATAGGATTACATATATATAGGGAATAGATCCTTTTAATATATTGATTTCTAAAATTGAATACAAAGATTAATTATTTATATAACTTTGTATTTTAAAGTTATTGTTTATATTAAATCATTTTATTTATCTAATATTAATAAATATTAGGTTATTGAATATGAATGAATAATAACTGTTATTACAATTGTATTAATAAATGTTATATATGTAATTGAGTCATTATATTAGTGTATAATTTTTTTAACACTTTAGTAGAACTGGATTGAAGTATTATTTGTTGATATATGCATAAACAAGCAGCTAATGAATATTATTATTTAATAATACCAAATTAATTCTATATATCTGCATACATTAAATAATAATAATTTTTCATAATTTTATAAATTAAGAGCTTTCATAGCTTTTGATCGGTTGATTGAGAAATGATCTTAATCAGCTTTTAACCCTCATGTGTACAGATGAGGGAGCCTGAAATTATGCATGGATGTGTAATTTAGATGGCACACAATAGATTTTCACATGTAGTGAAAATCATTTAACACGCAACCAAGGAGGACAATATGTCTTTGCGAATAAACCATAATATGAGCGGTTATAACGCTCACAGGAACGTTGTGAATAATTCCAGCGCTCAAGGAAAAACCATGGAGAAACTTGCTTCAGGTTTGAAAATAAACCGTGCAGCGGATGGTCCGGCTGCACTGCAAATATCAGAGGGACTTCGTGCACAGACTTCCGGTCTGAGCCAGGCCATTGACAATTCCGAGATGGCTGTTTCTCTGTTGCAAACTGCAGAAGGCGCACTGGACGAAGTCAGTCGCGCTCTAATCCAGGCACGTCAGGTGGCGGTTCATGCTGGTAATGAAGGTGTCAATGACCAAAATATGCTTCAAGCAGACCAGCAGGAAATTGATAATATCCTGGAACAAATCAACCGTGTTGCAACAAGCACACAGTATGGACACAATTATTTGCTGGACGGTAGTCGAGCAGGTAATGGAGTTACTACAGGTGATCATCTGGAATTTGTTGATGCTACAGAAAAAGCACACAGTTCCGGACCTGGTGGTTATGATGTTAAAATCGAACATGCGGCAACTCGTGCTATACACAGTGGAACAGTGGGTTTAACTGAGGCTATCATTAATGCCGGTGAGCAGATCACGGTTTCAGAGGGTGGAAAAACTGTAAACTTTTTGACACAAAAAGGAAAATCAGTTGAACAAACTCTAAATGATCTGGAAACAGCAATAGGTGATGCCGGATTAGATATTGATTTAATCCGTCCTTATCCACCTGCAACAGACGGTCACGCACCACAAAATATAACTTTCAGACACAAGGAATTTGGAAGTGAGCATTCTTTTGAGGTTGCCAGTAATACTGCCGGACTTGTATCAGCAGCACCGAATACCAACGTCATTGTTGAAAATGGTACTGATGTGGCAGGTGAAATCAATGGTGAAGAAACAACCGGTAGAGGTCAGATCCTGACCGGTGGTCCTGGTGCAGATACTGTACAGGGAATTCAGATTCGCTATACAGGTGAAACTGAACCTGTTGGTGGAAAAGCCGGAACTGTCACTTTTTCACAAAATTCACTGACCTTTCAGATTGGCGCGAATCCTCATCAGCATTCAGAGATTTCTCTGAAAAGCATTAAAACCAATGATCTGGGCAGAGGAGAGAAAAATGATTCAAACTTCGACTCTTTGTCTCAAATCCAAGTGTTAAATGCTGAGCAAGCTCAGGATGCTATTCGTGTCATTGACCAGGCGATTGAGGAAGTCAATGCCAGCAGAGGCAAGATGGGTGCGTTCCAGAAGAACAACCTGGAAAGCAACCTGAACTACCTGCGGATTGCTCATGAAAACGCTGTGAGTTCGGAATCTGTGATCCGTGACGCGGATATGGCTGAAGAAATGGCTACATTTACCAGAAATCAGATCATGATGGAAGCAAGCACTTCCATGATGGCACAGGCAAATCAAAATTCAATGACTGTGTTAAAACTGGTCGGGTAGTTTTTTCAATATGTGGACAATAACTTCTTGATTGAGGTTTTGTCCACAAACTTCTGAACAGGCATCATTCCCCTGCGTTACGAAAGTAATGCAGGGTCCCTTCCTCACTTCCAACAATCAAATCTAAATCACCATCTTTATCCAAATCAACAAATACCGGATTACCTCCAATCGGCAAGTTCAGTTCATTAAAATATTCTATGGTGGGCTCCCATGTACCCTCATTTTCCGCATTTGCCTGAAAGCTGAAAAGATTTCCTGAGTCAGAACCGATAATAAGTTCCGGCTGTTGATCATTATTGATATCCGCAATTACCGGAACTGACCCCATTCCTACATCTAAATTAAAATATTTTCTTCTTTCCAGCCGAAAACGAATTTCCTTTCCGTTGACTTTGCTCATGTATTGATAAAGTTGACCGTTAAAATTTCCAAGCAGTAAATCTTTGCGTCCATCACTATTCAAATCTATGACAGCCGGAACAGAATTCCTGCCACCAGTAACACCGATAAAAACAGTTGGATTGTAGACAAAATCAGAAAATTCAGAAATCCCTTTATTTTCCCAGTATTGAATATTTCCGGTTTGATTTCCTACCAGCAGATCTAAATCACCGTCTCCATCTAAATCTGAAAAAACCGGGGCTGCATTTTTCCCTCCCTGGTAACCTAAAAAGTTATTGCTTTCCAGTATCCATTGCACGCTTCCTGTACTGTGCTCGCTGCGGTAATATCTCAATTCTCCGGCATTATTACCCACAACTAAATCAAGAAAGCTGTCACCATCTACATCTAAAAATGCCGGAAAAGCTCGGCGACCAAGATCAAGGTCACCAAATTTGGAACTGACAAACTCAAAAATTGGTTCAATTGGCTCAGTTCTTTGTGGTATTTGTTCTTCTTCAGAAACTGCAGCATCGATTGCAGTATCTGTTCGTTCTACTACCTGCTCTTCTTCTTCAAGAGTATTTTCAACTATAATTTGCTCAGCTTCCTGCTTATCGTCTGCTATTATGTTAATGCCACCATTTTTCCAATAGAGCAAATTCCCTTGTACATCACCCATCAGCAAATCTGTTTTGTTATCTCCGTCAATATCTGCAAAATGTGGTGTACTATAGCCAATTGACCTTAAATTTTGCCACTGAGTGGATTCCAGATTCCAGCCGCGCAGTGCAGGAGACCTTTCTGGGGGAGTATGGCTGACCAGACTTAAATACCCCTCACGGCCGCCTACAAACAAATCAGGGTGCTCATCCTTATTCCAATTCCAAAACGAAGGAGAAGCGTTGCCTTTCATTTGAATCCCGGAAATACGGGTATTTCGCAGGACAAAATGCGGAGAGCTTTTATCACCTTGATTTTGATAGTAAATAATCAAACCTTTACTGTTTCCAATTAACAGGTCCAGATCTTCATCACCATCCATGTCGAGCAAAAATGGTTTACTGAAACTGCCGACATCAATTTGCGATAGATTCACATCATGAACAATCCAGTCAGGTTTTTTTTCAGTGCCGCGATTCATCAGCCACTCAATTTTACCTTGCCGATTACCACTGATTATGTCCAAATCTCCGTCTCCGTCAATATCTGATAAAACAGGTGAACTATGTTTTCTTTTATTCTTTTTCAAAGAAGGAAATTTAATCTGGTACCAATCTGTGCCCTTATCCGCATGATTTTCAAAAGCAAATATTTCCCCGGAGCGACTGCCAAGCATAATATCTAACCGCCCATCCTTGTTCCAGTCACCGCTTGTGAGAAAAGAGTGACGATCACTGCCAACTAGATTTTCTATTTTGAAATAGTTTCGCGATGAAAGCCAAAGCTGATTACGAGTGATATTTCCATTTTTTATCAATTTATTTATTCGTTCATTTTCAGCTTTTCGGGATGAAACTGTTTGTCCCTCTTCTGAGGATTGACCTACAGATCCATCTGCTTCATCAGCATTATCTTCACCCGTATTTTGAGACCTCCTCTCAAGTTCTATATTTTCCTGTCCGGACATAACTTTTTCACTTATATTTTTTTCATCAGTACCATCCGGTGCTTCCGTAACATCTTCCTGAAAGGAATCAATGCTTAAATCATGACGAAATATATAGGGATAAAACTCATTAATCTTTTCAACCTTTTTCCCTTCTGGCACACCAAAGGCACTTGAAAGAACTGGCAGACAATCAGGTAATCCATTAAGTTGAGTACATGCTGTCGAAAGAATTGTTTCAACTGAATCTGTTTTGTTAAAATTTTCCGGATTAATGGATTTTATTTTTCTTAACTGATTCATCAGAACTTCCTGGTTTTCATAATAGATAACCCTTGAAGATGCAGTACCCAAAAATAATTCCGGAAAATTGTCATGATTTAAATCAAAAAATGTAGGAGCAACAAAACCTCCAGCGTCAAAAAACTGAAAATGCCTTGACATCAAATTCCAGTTTGGGGCATAACGGCCACCTGAATTTAGATAAAAATTTATTTTCCCATCTGATTTTCCTGCAATGATATCCCAGTCACCATCCTGATCCCAATCAACAAGTTCAGGAACAACATCAACCAGCGGTGAAATATTTGTAACAAGTTCTGGTTGATATTTGCAGCGTTCATCCGGAGGATTTGCTACTTCAAATTCTTCACAAAATATTGCTTCTTCAGACATTCCGGAATTAAAAAATACATGTAGTGCGCCCTGCCTGGTTCCAACGATTAAATCATAAGCACGGTCACCATTTACGTCTGCAAAACGCGGCACACTGTTGCCAACAAATTTCAATCCCATGTATATTGGGGTTTTACGAAAAAATTTTGGACTTAGCCGGTTTCCTCTATTTTCATAATGGAATATATGTCCATCTTTGGAACCAATGAACATATCATAATCTCCATCATTGTCTATATCAGCAAATTCAGGAGCCGCATTTTCTCCAACATCAAGCACAGTCCGAAAAAGTGTTGGATTACTTTTGTCATCAATACCAGCATGAATAACCTCAAAATCTTCTGTAACTAATTTGAATAACGGAACAGTTCTGCTGCCTTGATTTATAAAAAATGCCAGTCGTCCATCAGCTTTTCCCACAAAAAGATCACTGTCTCCATCATTATCAATATCTGCGAATCGCAGCTGACTGCGTGCAAAACTGCGTGTATAGAGCAACTTGCTTTGACCTTCAATTTTTCCATAATACTGTGGAATCCAGTTATAAGATAAAGCTGACTCAGCTTCCGCAAAAATTTGTTCCGGAATAGGCAGCAATAATAATTGAACCAGAAAAATGATCTTAATGTTAAAAAATTTAGGGTCCTTTAGCATGAAATATTAAGGATGGGAGTTATTGAGGAGGGATTGAGAATATATGATTTTTTGTACATCTTTTAATTTTCAGAACTATGTATGCAATTTTTATCCATTTTTCTTTTACCTGCAAAGTTGATTTAAGGCAATCATTCAGGTATAAATAAAACTTAGTATATTAATGAAGAATCTTGATCCGCCTGCAACACTTGATAATTTGTATCTCATGCTCAAGCAAGTTGTTGTAAATTGTTTCAAGGTTTTATAAGTGAAAATTATGACTTTTACTCTCCTTATTATCTGCTTTGTAGTCGTCTTATGGTCAACATATAAGCATTTAACATTTCTGAAGATTAATACGGAATATCTTAGAGGTATGCTTCACAGGTCACGATCACTTTGGCGATGAATCGATACCATTTCTACTAAAGTCTTGTCTGTTTCCATGCAGTCTCTGTATGGTGGTATCCTGAAAAAAACCACATTAAACCTGCGAAAAACACATGATTTGTTTTTCCGCTTAAACTGTTTTTTTAAGGAATTCCACCATGGAACTGAAAATTGAATACAGTAAAGATCCTCTTGCAAAACAAAAACTTGATGCACTTATAGTATTTGTCCTGGAAGACTCTGACCTTGCCGTTAGCGGACTGAAAGCCCTTCCCGCTCCCCTAAAAAAGAATATAACCACCTCTCTTAAGCTGAAAGTTTTTACCGGGAAAAAAGACAAGCACCAGCAATTGTTTTCAGGTTATGCAAATATCCCACAAATATTAGCAATTGGTGCAGGCAAAAAAGATGAGTTGACTTCAGAAACTATCCGACGTGCAGCAGGGAAAGCAGGCAAGTTGCTGTCGGTATTGAAAGCAAACAAAGTAGGATTTGTTGTAACTTCTGTTCTGCAAAATGCATCAGACCCTGACATCGGTCAAGTGCTTGCTGAAGGATTAACTTTAGGATCATATGAATTCAATCAATATAAGGAATCACATAATGAAAAATCTAAACCTAAATCAATCAAAATTCTGTGCTGTGACCCGGAATCACTGACCTCTCTGAGAGCATTAAAATCCGGAAAAATCAGGGCAGATGGAACAAACATGGCACGAACCCTGGGCAATACTCCTGCTAATGACTTAAAACCAAAAGATTTGGCTGCCGAAGCAGAAAAAATTGCACGGCAGCACAAAATGGAATGCACAATTCTGGAAGAGAAAGAAATGAAAAAACTCGGTATGGAAATGTTGCTGGGAGTCTCTAAAGGTTCACGTGAACCGGCAAAATTAATCGTAATGGAGTATTTGCACCAGAAGGCCGAACAAACAGTTGCAATAGTTGGTAAAGGTGTAACATTTGACTCCGGTGGAATTTCACTTAAACCCGGAAAAAACATGGATGAAATGAAGTTCGACATGTGCGGAGCAGCGGCAGTATTGGGTGCAATGAAAGTCATTGGCCGGGTTAATCCGAAAATAAATATCATAGGTGTTATTCCAGCTACAGAAAATCTTCCCGGAGGTGATGCTCAGCGTCCGGGAGACATTGTCACCGCATATAATGGTAAACGAGTTGAAATCCTTAACACTGACGCTGAAGGTCGGCTGATTCTTGGAGATGCTCTTAGCTATGTTGTCAAAGAATTCAAACCAGATGCTATTCTTGACCTGGCAACTCTTACAGGCGCCTGCATTACAGCGTTGGGTCATTACGTATCAGGCGCAATCACCAACAATGAAGAGTTAATGGAACAGGTACGAAAAGCTGGAATTACCAGCGGAGACCGGGTTTGGCAATTGCCAAGTTATCCGGAATATGGTGAGTCAATAAAAGGTAAATATGGTGACTTGCAGAATATTGGAGGAGGTGATTCAGGCACAATTGTTGGTGGTCTGTTTTTAGAACATTTTGTTGACAAAACTCCATGGGTTCATCTTGATATTGCCGGAACAGCATGGAACGTGAAACACATAGGTTACCAGCCAAACAGTGGAGCAACAGGTGTTGGTGTAAGACTGATTGTTGATCTAATGCAAAATTGGAAACCGCTCAATTAAATGAACTTAAGTCTGATATTGAAAAGCAATGACAAAAAGCCGCGACACACAGATTCATAAACTGGTCAAAAAACTGATCAGTACGGAACGGACAAAGCTGCTGCAAAGCGTACTTGAACCGTTGAACCCTGTGGAAATTGCTAACATTCTGCATCAGTTAAGTCTTCAACATCAGTTGATTGTGCTGGAAAGTCTTGATAGAGAAAAATCTTCAGAAGTACTCAACAGTTTGCAGGGTTCACCTTCCATTCTAGGCAACATTGTTCAACAAATGTCTGCTGACCGTTTGAGTGACGCTATAGAGGATATGCCTCAGGATGACGCGGCTGACTTTGTAGGTCTTTTGGATGATGATAAAGCAGAAGCATTGCTTGATAAACTTCCTGAGAAAGACCGTGAAGAACTAACCCAACTTCTTCAATTCGATGAAGAAAGCGCGGGTGGTCTGATGACGCCTTATGTGGTGGCTATCCGTAAAAACCAGACAGTGTCAGCAGCAATCAAAGAAATACAGAAATTTGTTAAAAAAGAAGGTTTCGAATTATTTTATACAGCTTATGTAGTTGATGAATATGATCACTTGATAGGAACAATCGGAACTACAGAACTTTTACTGGCTGAGCGAAATACCCTTATTGAAAATCTGATGAATCCGGAAGTTGTAGCAGTGGATCAGGATTTGGATCAAGAGGAAGTTGCCAGAATCGCACAGGAATACGATTTAGTGGTAGTTCCTGTAATAGACAAACATTTACGGTTAATCGGGCGTGTTACTCTTGATGATTTGGTGGATGTGATTGTAGATGAATATAATGAAGATTTGGGTCATATAGCCGGAACTGGTCATGAAGAAGTAAGTGAAACTTCTGTTTTAAGAACATCCGGTGATCGTCTGCCATGGTTGCTCATAGGCCTATTTGGGGGGTTTTTAACTGCAATTGTAATGAGTTTTTATGAAAATGCAATTATCTCACTTCCGGATGTAGCCTATTTCATACCACTTGTCGCAGCACTTGGAGGAAGTATAGGTATCCAGTCCTCCACTATTGTGGTACGCGGACTTGCAACAGGCGCAATACAAACTACTGACATACTGATACGTCTTTGGAAAGAGTTACGAGTCGGGCTTTTGAATGGTTTTATTTGCTCTATTATCCTCACCTTGATGTCCTTGTACTTAACCAATGATTTGGGAAGATCCCTGACTTCCGGTATATCATTACTGATTGTTGTTACTTTTGCGGCAATAGTTGGCTCTACAATCCCAATAATACTTAAACGAATGAATATCGATCCTGCGTTGGCAACAGGTCCGTTTATTACCACAACAAACGACATCATCGGCATTGCCATTTATCTGGGGCTTGCATTCAATGTCAATTTATCCCCTTTAATCAACACCTGATTCCTTAATGCCTTTACAAGATATTTTAGGACAAGAACATGCAATAGACTTGCTTAACCAGGCAATTCACAGAGACAGGATGCCGCATGCATGGTTATTCACAGGACAGTCAAATATTGGAAAATTCAAAACAGCTGTTGCACTTGCTCAAAAACTGAATTGCAGAAAATCCGGTGAAGACGCTTGTGGAGAATGTGATTTTTGCCTTCAAATCGCTGAACAAAATTTCCCGGATTTTCTCGTACTTGAACCTGAAGGAAAATATATCAAGATCGATCAGGTCAGAAAATCCTTAAACTGGCTCCACCTACACCCTGATCAGGCAAAAAAGCGTGTTTTGATACTTGATGGAGCAGAACATCTAGGCAGGGAAGCGGCCAATGCTTTTCTTAAAACATTGGAGGAGCCGGCACCAAATACTTTAATAATATTAATCGCGGAATCAACACAGCAGCTGTTGGAAACAATTGTATCACGCTGTCAACAAATTAGATTCCGTCCTTTATCGATGGAAACTTCTGAACATATATTGCGACAGCACACCGATTTATCCCAGCAACAAATCCAGCTGTTATGCGAATTCGGAATGGGAAGCGTTCGCGGCAATCTCATCGCAAACCTGGAAATAATGCAAAACGTACAAAAAAAAGCAATTGGCTGGCTGACCACTTTTACCTCAGAGACTCGGGAAGATCTGCTGCGTACCTGTGAAAAATGGGGTAAATCAAAAAATGAAGAATGGCGTTTTCTTTTAGATTTTTTTGAAACGTGGTTTCGTGATTTAACATGGGTACTGCATGACCTCCCGGAAGATCAAATTGTGAATCGGAATGGAATTTCAGCAAATACAAGAATAAGTGAATTAAAACAATGTGGTAAGTATTTTACATTGCAGCAAATATTTGAAATATTTAGAAATATTTCAGATTCACGCACAGCAATAGAACTTAATGCAAATAAATCCCTGGCGATTGAATCATTGTGTTTACATATTTACAGGTCGGCAACATGAATTTCTGCAGACAGAAGGTAATTAACAAATTTGAGCAAGGTGTATTGTTATGTCTGATTATTTTGGTCTACTGCTTGACCATTTCTTCAGCCATTCCAAAAGCAAATGCTAGACAACCAACCCCGGCAGAGTTGGAAGCAGTACATAAAGAAACCATTGTTATGTTTCAGCATTTTCTACAGTTATGGCAGGAAGAACGTTATTTTGAATTGTATGAATATGGGAAAAAACATTCCAGAGACCAACTATCAATTGAAGAATTTGCCACAAGAATGGTTGAATTGGATTGGGTTCCGGTTGGTTTGCTTACTGGTAAATCACCTGAGGTTTCATATTATTACAGGACGCTGCTCTATGTAAATGCTGCAATTGTCTTTCGTCACAAAAGTTTAATTGATTTACAGTTCACCAAACAACAATCATTTCTGTTGCTCAAGGAAGCCGGCAAATGGCGTATCGATTTGCTCCAGATGATTCGTGCCCCTTTTTATTCTCCCTAAAAATAGTTTTAATTGCTTAACCGGAAAACGGTGATGTCCGAAGAGGAAGTTATATTAGTTGGAACTCTTGAAAAAATATTATACAGCAATCCTGAAAGCGGATTTATTATCGGCTCCTTCCTCAGCGAAAAATCGATCAGACCAATCACAGTAAAAGGTGTAGTTTACAACACCTTGGTGCATGAAACATTACGTTTAAAAGGTAACTGGGAAAATCATAAAATTTATGGCAGGCAATTTTCATTCCGTGAATTTATGCCGGTTACTCCAACCTCAGAAGAAGGAATGGTACGCTACCTTTCATCGCAAGTATTTAAAGGTATTGGCGAAAAAACTGCTACTCGAATTGTTAAAAAGTTCGGACTTAATACTTTTAATATAATAGACAGTTCGCCTGAAATGCTTTCAACAATAAAAGGTATAAACAAAAAGCAAAAAAAATCTATACTTAATGCGTGGGAGGAGCAAAGAGGTCTCAGAGATGTGATGTCATTTTTACGTGGTGTTGGAATATCACATGCTTATGCACAACGAATTTATGCAAAACATGGTTTGAACAGCATTGCTCTGCTTAAAGCAAATCCTTATCAATTAACAGATATTTCAGGAATTGGATTTCTTACTGCAGACGGGATTGCGCGTAATCTTGGATTCGACAATAACTCTCCACATCGTTCTGCAGCAGGATTACTTTATATGCTGGAACAGCAAATGCTTAACGGCCATACATGTTTTCCTAAACATGATTTGTTGAAGAGAACTACGGAAGAACTTCTTATAGACAATAAAATACTCGAAACATCACTTAGTCAATTGCTGGAAGATCGTTTACTGCATTGTGTTGAGCATTATGATGAAAAAAAAGTAAAGCAAGATTTAATATTCAGAATGCGTTATTACAGGGCCGAGCAGCGAGTTTCTGAAAATATCATCCGTATTCTAAATAGTCAGGCCTACACAAGTTTTGAAAGTGAATCATCGCTGATTGAAGAACAGGAAAAAAAAGCCGGTTTGGAACTTGATCAGGCTCAAAGAGACGCTGTGAACGCTGCGCTTAAGCATAAGGTATTAATTGTTACCGGCGGACCTGGAACAGGAAAAACAACTCTTGTACAATTTATACTTGGTATGATGCGGCCAAGAATACCTGCTATAGCACTTGCTGCGCCTACTGGCCGTGCTGCTAAAAGAATCACGGAAACTACCGGTGAATCCGCTTCTACTATACATAGACTGCTGGAGGCAACCAACCTTGGATTTCAGCGTAACAGGGAAAATCCACTCAACCAGGAATTGCTGATAATTGATGAGACATCAATGATCGATACACTGCTGATGGACAACTTTCTGGAAGCTGTTCCATCTGCGTCCCGTCTGATACTGGTAGGAGATGTAGACCAATTGCCATCGGTTGGTGCAGGTACAGTTTTATTGGATTTTATCAAGTCCGGATCAATTCCTGTGGTACGATTGAATCATATATTTCGTCAGGCATCAGGCAGTTTTATCACATTAAATGCTCACAAGGTCAGACAAGGTCTGGTCCCGGATATTAAAATATTATCCCAGCAGACAGATAAAAAAAATCAGTTGCAGGATTTTTATTTTATAGAAGAATCAAATCCTGAAAAAATTGTTGAAAAAATTCTATTGATGAATACAGAAAGAATACCCCAGCGTTTTGAGCTTGATCCAATGATGGACATTCAGGTAATTACACCAATGCACCGGGGAGTTACCGGGGCTTTACAACTTAACAGGAAACTGCAGGAAAAAATGAATCCTGATGCTGAAGGCTTTGAACATCGTGAACAATTCTTCCGTGTTGGAGACAAAATTATGCAGCAGCAAAATGATTATGATAAGCAGGTTTTCAACGGAGACTTGGGACGAATTGTTGATTGTGAACCAAAATCCAAGGAACTACATGTGAAATTTGAACATGCAAATGTCCATTATAAATCAAATGAATTAGATCAGCTTTCACTGGCATACGCGATCACAGTTCATAAATCACAGGGCAGTGAGTATGCAGCCGTTATCATGCCTTTAACTACACATCATTATATGATGCTGCAGCGGAATTTGCTATACACCGCGATCACTCGCGGCAAGCAGTTGGTTATTTTGATTGGGATGTTAGCTGCAGTACGCAAAGCTGTTGAAAATGAAGGAACCTTAAATCGATATACCGGTTTACGTAATCAATTTTCAGAGTTAGAGAGAAACATATTACATTAATTACATTCAAAAAGAATGATTGATAAAACACATTTAACGACAAAAAATCTGCTCCGGTTTGCAGCAATTATGATGATGTTGCTTTTTAAAACTACTTATTGTTATGCCGAAAGCGGTGTTAGTACACGAAGGATTGTATTGGCAACACACCAGCCACTAAGTGGGCCTGCACAGGAGTTCTCCAGTATCGGTAAAAGCGCTCAAGCATATTTTCAATATGTCAACGATCAGGGAGGTGTACATGGTCGAACTATCGAATTGAAAACAATTGATGATCAGCTGAAATCTGAAATCGCTGAAAAGAAGTTTCTTGAATTGACAGTCAAAACTGATATTTTTGCCTTATTCAGTGGTATCGGAAATAAAACTCACCAGGGTCTTTATCCTCTGTTAAAACAACATAATCTTCCCAGTTTTTTTGTGGGTTCAGATTTACCGGAATGGACACTGCCTGTGCGTGAATATGTTTTTGGTTTTTTACCAACCGCTGATATTGAAGCGAGAATTTTAGGACTATATGCTACTCAAAACCATGCCGGACAAGAACTGATCATCTGGTACGCAGAAAAACCTATTTATCTGAGGGCAGTAAAAGCCTTGACTGATAAATTGTATGGTGTACCTGCAAAATTGCTTCCGGGAAAAACTGGCAGACTTGCTGCTGAATGGGAGCTGATACTTAAGAAAAAACCTGATTTTTTGATAGCACTGGGCAACTTCAGTGATGTTATGGGTTTTTTGAATGCAACATCCAACTTAACCTTTCCTGTATATACAGGCCATGCTCTGGCAGACAGCCGCCTTCCTGACTGGCTTGACAAAGGTTTCGTTAACTGGCTAAGAGTTTTGACAGCTTATCCCTTGATCATGGAAACTGAGCATCCTGGTCAAAATCTGCATATAAAAATACTAAGTGAGTATGCGCCAAATCTGACACCAAATCGCTGGACTATTTATGGTCATGCGGTAGCAGAACTGATGGTTGAAGTATTAAATAAAACCGGTCGTGCTTTGAGCAGGGCAAAAGCCGTACGAACTGCAGAAAACATTAATCATTGGCAGGGAACTATGCTTCCCCCGATTTTTCTGGATTCCCAAAATCATCTTGCTTTAACCACATTGAGAATATCTCAAATTCTTAATGACAAGGTTATTCATTTGTCTGATTGGATTGACGGACGATAATTTTGAAAGTTTCTATCAGAATTTGTTAAATGATTTTAGTTTTTGTAAAAAATACTACATGCCATCTCAACTACAAACCATGACATTCTGGAAACTCCCTTGCTGATTAATTACCCTTTTTCAAGGAAAAGTGAACACATAGTTTCTGAATATATATCAGGAAATCAAATCCTGGCATTTCCTACTGAAACAATTTATGGTTTGGGCGGTAACGCTTTTTCAAAAAACGTTGTTGATCGAATATTCTCTATAAAGGACCGTCCCAGAAACAAACCCTTACCATTGCTTATTACAACGGAATGGTTGCACCGTCTTTGCAAATGGAATGATTCCCGGATCAACAATTTAATTGAAGTATTTTGGCCGGGACCATTAACCCTTATTTTGGAATGTAAGCACGACTTGCCGGAACACCTAAAAAATAATTCCGGGACATTGGCAGTACGCTTTTCCAGCTCACATGCAGTACAACGTTTAGTTGAAATAGGTGAATGCCCAATAATTGGTACCAGTGCAAACAGGTCAGGTTTTCCGGCTTGTTCATCAGCAAAGAAAGTTGAGACACAGTTAAAAGATCAGGTTGATTTGGTTATTGATGGGGGGGAAACCTCCGGGAATCTGGCTTCTACTATAGTCAATTGTCTGACTGAACCATTTAAAATAGTACGTAATGGGATAATTTCATCAACTGATCTGAATCAAATATGTGAGGTACAGCAATAGCCATACTGATTATTGTTATAACATCAAAACATCTATCACAGAAAATTTTGGTATAAACTTGTTTTTTTGTAACTCCTTGATGATGGCTATTTAAAATGCGCACCTGTAATGAAATATAAATTTCAAAAATATACTCCTACAGTCACAAAAAAACCTGTTGGAGAATCCAGGATATTAAACCATTTGTCTGTACGGTCACTGATATTTTTATCTAGTTTTTTTCGTGAACCTGAAAGTTCAGTCCATGTTTCCCAATACTCAATTACTTGTACTGACTGGTTTTGCAAAAAACTGAAACGAATTATATCTATTGCCATAAATCCAACATCGTTAAAGCGTAACAAACCTGTTCCAAGACTGGTGACTGTTGTATTAAAAAACATATCAAAGGTAGCTCTCCCTGTATCAGTACGATTAAAAGTTCTACTCCATAATTTTACTGATCTTTGCTCCCTGGCAGCCATCAGGTAGAAATTCTCACCATAAAACCATTTCAAGAACTGTGTATTTCCATTTAACCTAGAAGGACCAAAGTTTTCTCTACGTTCCTTTTCCCAAATTCCCATATGTTCTGAATCACTGAATTCAATACCAATCACCAGTGGATCCCAGTACACTCCAAAACTTAAGGCGGGCGCAAGAATAACAATCGGATTTAACCCATACCCGACTCCAAACATATAAACTAGCGGCGATTCAACACGTTTAGCAGGCTGAAGCACATCACTAACTCCTTCCGGATCGATATATGGATCCTCTTCAATCGGAACCTCACTAACATCCTGAGCAAGTACTGCTCTAGCAAACAACATGCAGTAAAGAATTGTCGCTGCAAGAAGTTTATACCGAAAAAACCAGATTTTACAAATAAAAGGGATTTTTTCTTGAAGACAAATTTTCAGTTGCGGACAAGGAGAATAATGCAGAGAAATTTTTACAATTTTTGCAATTAATTCTGTTTTTACCCAAGCCTCAAAACGCTGGCTTAGTGTCCATGCCAGCTGCGGCACAAATGTTTGTCTGAGATGGGAAGTATTGGAACCTTCCCTAGAAAGGTGAGATAACTGAGAAAGAATAATCCAACAAATCCAAGTGTAATCAGCAGCTCATGTAAACCCATATATACATGGTAATGTCCGTAGTGCTGCAAAGATGGCACGACCATCAAGTAAATGGCAAACCATTGTCCGATTGCCACCCAAATGCCCATCACACGGATATAATTCGGAACACGGCAAAAAGTTTTCGGTAAAAGTCCGAGGAAAGGTATAGCAAATACACTGATTATTATCAGCAGAAACATCAGTGCCCATGGTTGTTCCATTGAGCGTATTACTAAAAATGGTGTTTCTTCAGGCATATCTGCATACCAGATCACAAGATACTGTGAGTAACCCATATAAGCCCATAGCAATGAAAAAGCAAAAACCATTTTTGCCAGATCATGCAAACGATTAATTGTAATATAGTCTTGTATTCCGAATTTGTTTCTCACAGTAACACTGATTGCCAGCATTAATCCCATGAAAGCATGCATGTTTCCTATAATAAAAAATACTCCGAACAATGTGCTAAACCATTCCTGATCAAGGGTCATTACAAAATCCCAGGCTAAAAATGAGCCGCCAAACGTATACAGTAGCGCCAGAGTAGGTGCTAATTTTCGGGATAATTTTTCCAAGCGGATCACTTCATCTTCATGCTCACCATATCCGTTCAATATTTTGTCAGCAAAAGCACCACCCCAATCTGAACCCAATAATTTACGGGCAAGTGCAATATCCGGCTTAATAGACGTTTTAACAAACCACCATGAAACCGCATATATCAATACTAACCAGGCAATATTTCTGCTGACAAAGAATGGCAGGTTTAGCCACCCTGCTTTTACAGCAACACCATGATGTAAAAATGGAGTGTGTGTCCATTCATAAAGTACTTTGCTTCCAAATAAAACTATGATGAACATCAAAAAGGAAATCGGCAAAAACCCTGCACAGGCTTCTGCAAGACGCTTGAAAGGCCGACCCCATTTAGCATCAGTTAGCTGCCAAATCACACTGAACAAAATACCCGCGTGAGCAACTCCTGCCCAAAAAACAGTATTAATTAAAAATGCCTGCCAGGTGCGGACGACGCTGTCATCACCACCAGTAGTCAGACCAAAGATGAACATCCCAGCGCCTATAATTATTAAAACCCAAAGTAAGCGCTTTATGTTATCAGGAATTATAAATAACGATTTTTCTGCAATTTCTTTCATTGACTTACCATTATGCCAAATGAATCACTCATCATGTAGTTAACCATATCCCATCGATCCCGAACTGAAGTCTGTGCGCCATATGAAGGCATTAACCCTCGCGGCTCCTGAAAGAAACTGCCATATTTAATCTTGTTATACAAGTGTGATGAAGCAGTTGGTATCCGAAAAAATGCTGTGATAGGAGGTGCAGGTACACCCTTTTCTACCACTATGGTTTGTGACATACCATCCTCTCCATGACATACAGCACAATATGTATTATACAGAATTTGTCCCCGTTTTAATGATTCTGCTGTTGCCTGTGTGGGATTTTTTGGAAAAAATTCCCTGGGATTCCCTTTGATTCCTGAACCATCTCCGTAAATTGCTGGAATGAACGGATCATAAATCTTTACAACTTTTCCCAGGACCATTCTTACAGGCACAGATTTTTCCGGAAACTCAATATAGCTTCCTTCTTCCTGTGCTTTGAGATGTTTTCCATCATACATTTCTTGAAAAAATGGATAATCTTTTCCATCAAACCAAGGTCTATTATCATTCTTGATCTGATATCCCCTTTGAGGATCAAAATATGGATACTGTTCCATTGCCGTAACAATTCCTGCTGTCAACATCAAAGCTGCAAAAAAACATGCATACAAGCATTTTTTTAAGGTGCAAGAATTATTTTTCGACATGCACCTCCTCTGCGCCGTTGCTTTTCATAATTGTTTCAAATTGCTCAAGATTTGCTGCATCACACCGCACTACTACACCGAAACGATCCCGCTGAAAACGTCTATATTTTTTGGCAGCCTTTGGTATAGGAAATCGGAATGAGTCTATAATTCCAAGAAGTGCTATACTGATCAATGTAAAGATAGTGGTGAACAAAACCGTCAGTTCAAATCCAATGATTGTATAAGGTGGAATGGCCAAAATAGGTTTTCCACTTACAGGCAAAACCCAATCAGAAGCAGTCCATGCAGGCAAACTGTAACCGACAAAACACCCCAGCGCTCCAAAAAACAATGCAATCCAGGGAAGAACAGTTGTTGGATTTCCTAATGCATGATCAATTTCATGCCTTGGACAAGGAGTAATCACAGTAGGCTGAACTCCCTTTTCCCGGATTTGCTCTATAGTTTCGGTGGTTTCATCCATATATTCGAAAATTCCCCACACACCGGTAAAATTACCCATCACCATCCTTTTTTACATTGTTTTTCATTGGAGGCTTAGTCCCTTCCTTCAATTCCATGATAGCCATTGGCGGCAAGCTCTTGACAAATATAGTAAACAAAGTAAAGAAAAATCCAAAACTGCCTATGGTGACACCTGTTTCCACTATGGTAGGCCAGTATTCTCCCCAGGACGCAGGATCATATTCGTGCTGTAAAGAACTGCCGATAATATTGAATCTTTCAAACCACATCCCAACATTAATCAAAGCAGCAATTATCCAAACTGCCAGAGGGTTATTTCTGACTTTCCAGCGCCACAGAGGTATGGGGGCAATTACGTTACAAAAAACCATCAGCCAGAATGCAATCTGAGGGAAGTTGAGTTGGTTATCACCCAGTAATGTCCAGCTTTGCATCTCACCAAAAGGACGGTAGTAAAAAATAGCCCGTTCATAGGGGCTTCCGCTGTAATATCCGATGAAAAATTCTGTGGCATAAGCGTATCCCACAATAATTGATGTGAAAATAATCACTCTCGAAACACTTTGAATCACATGATTTGTAATATAATCCTGTAATCCAAAAACTGCCCGTATTGGAATCAAAACTGTTAATACCATTGCAAGTCCGGAAAATATTGCTCCGGCCACAAAATAGGGCGCAAAAATTGTGGTATGCCACCCCGGAACAGAAGACATGGCAAAGTCCCAGGACACGATAGAATGCACTGAAAAAACAAGTGGGGTGGCAAATGCAGCAAAAATGAGATAGCCACGCATGTAATGCACCCATTGATGGTTAGTTCCTCTCCAGGCTAAAGCCAATGGAGCATAAACCAAAGCTTTCAGTTTTTTACCCTTACGGATTGCTTCATCACGTAAAATTGCAATGTCCGGAATCAACCCCAACAGGAAGAACATGATTGAAACAGACATATAAGTTGTCACCGCAAATACATCCCAAAGAAGTGGTGACTTGAAGTTAACCCAAAGCATCCTTTCATTAGGATAAGGAATAAGCCAGAAAGCAAGCCATGGTCGTCCAATGTGTATTAGGGGGAATAGTCCCGCAGTAAACACAGCGAATACAGTCATGGCTTCAGCGCTGCGATAAATTGCTGTTCGCCATGGTGCGCGTGTTAAATAAAATACCGCAGAAATAAGCGTCCCGGCATGACCTATCCCAATCCAAAATACAAAGTTTGTAATATAAAAACCCCAGGCAATAGGATGACTGATTCCACTATAACCAATCCCAACATCAACCTGAATGGCAAAACTTAGTGCACCTAAGCCTAAAGCCATTATGAAACCAAGCAGCAGGAGATAGTATGATGGATGCGGCTTGTCCAGCATAGCCAGCATTTCATCATTTATTTCTCCATAACCCAGGGTTGTTGCCTTGATTCCTGGATGGCCTATGTGTTCATCTATGATAACCTTCCCTGCAGTAGGGTCATATCCCGAAGCTGTTCCCATTTATTCTCCGTTCACTCCTTGCTCAAATGGTTATCCATGACTTGTTTCTGTTTCATGAGATTCGTGTTTCTCTGAACCATGTCCATCAATTTCTCTTGTATTGACTTTTTTCAGATACGTAATTGCAGGTTTATAATTAAGCTCAGCTAATACTTCATATTGCCGATCTCTATTTTCCTGATTATTTCTTAATGCCTGTTTGGCAACTTTGCTTTCTGGATCCATTAAATTGCCGAAAGTAATAGCATTTGTTGGACAAGTTTGTTGGCATGCAGTCTTTACTTCACCATCTTCCAGATCTCGTCCAAGATTATTAGCATCATGTTTGGCTGTATTAATTCGCTGCACACAGAATGTGCATTTTTCCATTACCCCGACTTCACGCGTTGTGATTGTACTGTTCAACTGCTGATCCAGCGGAGATGGGAATTCATAATCGAACCAGTTAAACCGCCTAACTTTGTATGCGCAGTTGTTTGAGCAGTACCTTGTTCCTACACAACGGTTGTACACCATTGCGTTTAGTCCTTCAGGATTATGATATGTAGCATAAACAGGACAGACAGTTTCGCAGCCGGCATTGCCGCATTGTTGACAAAGCATAGGCGTAAAACGTGTTTCATGATCATCCCCCATACCTTCAATGTATCGCTCAAGTCGTATCCAGGACATTTCACGTCCAATCGCAGTCCTCATTTTTCCAACAACAGGGAGATTATTTTCTGCATAACATGCAACAACACATGCAGAACATCCGTTGCATCGATCTAAATCAATAGTCATTCCCCACCGATACGGTTTGTAATATCCAGCGGTTTCTGAACGATCCGGATAAAATTCAGAAGGACGAGCATGTTTCCCGTGATGATCTCCACCTTTAGCCAACTCTTCAACAGTGGTAGCGGCAGCAATATTCCGTCCAAGCTGACGTGCATTCCCATCAGTGTTTACTGTGAAGGATTTATCATTAACCATCTTAAGTTGTGCTTGTGTTCCAACAAGGGTTAAAGAACCGGTACCGTCCAGATTGTTGGGCAAAAGATCCATCACATTAATTCCGAATCCGTCTGCAACATCTCCAGAATGCTGATGTCCCTGTCCCAAAGGGATTGCAATTGCGTCCCTGTGAATTCCAAAATGATAATAAGCAGTTGCTTGAACTGAACCATGCGGTGTACTAACTTCCACAATTGCCCGGTCATTAATACCCATTTTCTGTGCAGTGTCCGGATTTATTTCCACCCAGGAATCCCAGACAATCTGGCTCATTGGATTTGGAACTTCCTGTAACCAAGGTTTGTTTGCACCACTGCCGTCGCCATGAAATATTGAGGCTGTTGGGATCAAAGTCAGTCCGTCCTTTGCAGTCATGCCTGGGTCATTGACCTGAACAGAAGTTACTTTTCTGTTCAAACTCACATGAGCATATTCAGGTTTTTGGAAAATACCTCCGTTTTCCAATACTTTAATCCAAAAGTTGTCAAAGTTACCCGTGTCTCCAACTTCGCTTTGAACTTTTCTCCATTTATTCTGTAAATAATCAAAATAGCTTGAAATACCTGAAAATGCTTTGTTGTTAACTTGCTGAACAGCCTCCAACAAAATATCTTCACGGGCTTTTGCATCAAACCCCTTAACAGCTGTCATTACTGGCTGCTGAATACTTCGTACTCCGCTTCTTGGGAATGCGTCTCCCCAACTTTCATAAGCGGTAAGAGCAGGCAATACCAGGTTAGCTGCATGAGAAGTTTCGCTTTTTTGAGAGACAATACTGACCACAAATGCTTTTTGCATAGCTTGCAATAACTCCACTGATGGAGGAAGCGCGTAAACAGGATTGGAGTCATCAATGATTAAAAGTTTGATTTTTCCTGAATTCAGGTCGTTGATCAACTGCACTATTTGCTGATGAGATGATGTTTCAGAGGGTGATTGATCATAAAAACGAACTGTTTCGCCCAATGCACCAGAAACAGCGTTAAGTATATTAACAGCAGTTAATGTTTCAACACTCTGTTCTGTTGCGGCAAGGTTTCCTCCCCCAAGTGCCAACAGTGTGCTGTGTCCAATTACATCTTTTGCCAGCTCACGAAGTAATTCAGCTGAAACGCCTGTTGCTTCAGAAACTTTTTCGGGCGAATAGGATTCAAGGAATTTTTTCAGGAATTTATAATTATCTTTCTCTTCACGAATAACAGACGCAATTGCCAATGCAGCTAATCCTTCAGTTCCCGGATTAATCATGACCCAACGGTCTGCTTTTGCACCAGTAAGAGAAACATGAGGTGATACATGAATTAACCTGTTCTTTTTACCATCCTTATAGGCATGTGTGTCAGCGAAACGTCTGGCATTTTCAACAGTATTCCCCCAACTTTCCAGAAAATCAGCACCGAAGTTAAGGATTATTCCAGCGTTTTCGAAAGCATATTCGGGAATATCTGCACGTCCAAATGCAATTCTGTTCGCCTCTACCAGACTGTTTTGATTAAGTAAATTAAATCCTACACGCCTGCCTCCGCCAGCGGCATCTAACCATTCATCTATAAAATCGCCATCACTGCCTGTTGTCGGTTTGCCAATGTAAGCGATTGCACCAGATGCTGTCTGCATTACAGCAGCAAACTGCTTCATTCCCTCTTCCCAAGGAATCTGTTTCCCATCAGCAAGAGGATGGGCAATGCGTGAGGGATTGTAAAGAGTTTGCATTGAGGCCTGTCCGCGTGCGCACAGTGCCCCTTGATTAATTGGATGATTTGGATTACCTTCTGCTTTTTGAGCGCGATGTTCCCTTGTAGTAACCATCATTCCACATGCCGCTTCGCATTCACGGCAGGTAGTCATATAGTTATATGTGGTGTGAGGAGTATATTCATAATTTGTAGGAGGTACCAGCATGGGAATCAGTTTCTCGGGCTTTTTCTCACATCCCGCGATAACTGCGGTTGCTCCGCCGGCTCCCATGTATTTGAATAATTTCCTTCTGCTGAGGCCTTTCTTCATTCAGATCTCCTTTGTAAAATCTCGCGACTTATTAATAATGGCATGTTAAACAGTCCAATGTGTTTGGGTTGTGAAATCCCTTATCATTGATAAGACCGATAGCTGCTTCACGTTCTATATCCATTTCTTTTGCATGAAACCAGCCGGCCCATGTGTTGCCAGTACGCTTACGTTCTTTAGCTCCTTTTACTTGCAGGTGACACTCCATACACCATCCCATCTTTCCGAAATTATCATCCACCTGTTTCATTCCATCCATACTGCGAACATCACCGTGACATGCTATGCAACGTTCGTCTCCTCCTGTTCTGAATAGCGCTAACTTGCATTCTAAACTTCTTGGTGCGTTTTCAGCATCACATCCCCCTCCTGCATCACTGATGAGGCGATCACTGTCAGCATTGATATGTTTTTTGTGAGGGAATCGAACAAAATCCGGTATATCATGAACCTTAACCCATGGTATAGGAATGTTTTTGGACCAGTATTCACGCATTTTATTAACTTCACTGCTTTCAGGCTTCACCAATTTCATTTCCTGCGGTCCATGACAACCAATACATGTACTGACAGGCGGAACTCCTGAAGAGAACGAACGCCTGGCATAGAGATGACAGTATTGACAGGGAATTCCGTTTTGAACTGTGTGGAGCTTGTGGCTGAAGGCTATAGGCTGCTTTGCATAAGCTGCCGAAGAGTATATCGTGATAAATAAAAAAGATATAAGCAAACTTAGCAAATTGAATTGCCGTGAAACCATGTAAATATGTATAAAGAATAAAGATTGTTTAACAATTAAATTTCAGTGAAGCATGAAATCATGTAGCTCGAAAAATTGCAACCCTTTTTTTAAAAATTTATCTTTTTTTGGGGTTTAATTAGAGCTACATCTCAATATAATACTCAAATTTAAACTGCATTATAAAAATAAATTAACTTTGTTCAATTAAATAGTATAAAGTTGTCACTGCTTCAGTTTATGTGTTGAAGTAGTCAGGTTCCTCACCAATTTTCCATTTTATGTTGCATCCCATACTAGGCATCTGTTCTGCTGGAATAACTGTCCCCTGAAGCAAAGCATTAGTCGCATTGCGGAGATCCTCTCCTGTTACCGGAACTGAGTTTTTTGGTCTGCTTGAATCATATTGACCTCTGTAAACTAAATTACGTTCTTTGTCATATAGAAAAAAATCTGGAGTGCATGCTGCCCGATATGCTTTAGCAATCTCCTGGCTCTCATCAAATAAATAAGGAAATGGGTAAGAATAATTTGCAGCTTCTTCACTCATTTTTTCAGGACTGTCGTCAGGAAAACTTTCTACATCATTTGAACTTATCGCAACTACTCCAAGCCCTTTCTTTTGAAATTCAGTCACAAAATTTACAAATGAATCTCGAATATGAACCACGTAAGGACAGTGATTGCAGATGAATACAACCAACAAAGCAGGATATTCTTTGAAAGATTCCAGTGAAACGAGCTTTTCTCCCTTTTCGAGATTCAAGTTAGGTAGTTCAAAACCAGGCGCAGGCAAACCCAGTTTTTCCATTGTAGATTTATGTGCCACCTTTATGTGTCCTTAACTATAAGTATTTACAGTACACATTCAAATTAATGAAATTAAATCAAAAATACTAACGAATATAATTATCATTCTGCATTATTTTGTCGAGTTTATTTTTTAACACAAGACATAAGCTCAACATCTGCTCCCACAATTTTCAACAATAATTCTTACTTTTTTTGACATTCAACTGCTGATTCACTACCTTGATCCTTTATAACATACGGCTGCTAATACTTTCTGATGAGTCATTGCGTTATTACAGTAATGGTTTCTTTCTCATTTTATCTCCTTGTGATAAAATAGCTTCCAGCAAACAACCTTAGATCATCCAGAAGAATGGTGCTCCCACCGCGACTCGAACGCGGAGCTAGGGATTAGGAATCCCCTATTTTATCCAGTTAAACTATGGGAGCTTAAGGCTGAACTAATCATGCAGCCGGTTAAAGACCGTCAAGATACATACAATTGAACTCATAAATTATTTTTCAAGTCAACATTTTTTCTTTGCTTCATAAATTGAAACAAGAAAGCTGATTAAAAGCACAATTTCGTAATTAATAAATGCGACTTAAAAAAAGATTTATATAATCAACTGATAATGTTAGAAAAACATAAATCTATAGCCAAAGATATAATTGACCTTGCTCATAAATATGGTGCTGAACAAGCATCTGTGTCTCTGGCCAATTCTACATCTTTTCAGGTAGATGTTCGTGAAAACAAAATTGAATCTCTTCAAGAATCCGGATCATCCGGAGTTCACCTCACCGTTTCAGTTAAAAAACGAAGGTCCACTGTATCATCAAATGATCTTAGGATAGAGACCTTAGCACCATTGATTCGTTCAACTATTGATGCACTCCCCTTTATGGGAGAAGATGAATATTACAGTCTACCAGATCCCAAATTACAGGGACGCGCACCAGGCAACCTTGAATTTCTTGATCCTGATTTTGACAGTATATCTTCTGAAGAAAAAGTCAAAATATCATTTGATTTAGAAAAACTGACCCTCAATTCAGATAAAAGGCTTAGAACAGAACAAACTTTTTATTCAGACAGTATCTCTCATATGGTTCATGCCGACTCAAACGGTTTTCTTGAAGGTGAGACAAAAACTCTCTTCAGTTTCGGAGTTTCAATGGTTGCAGATGATATCAAATCAGCTTCTTCTGACAACGGAGATTCTAAAAACACAGGACGCAAACAAACTGATGGTTGGTTTAGTGCAGCTAGATTTCAAAACAAATTGTCACCAGCTGAGGAAATTGTAGATAAAGCCTGTCATAGGACCTTACGTAAATTGGGTGCAGTCAAGCCGCCCAGTCAGGAAGTTCCGGTTATTTTCAGCTCAGAAATGGCACAAAGTTTTTTTGGAAAAATTGCATCCGCCCTCATGGGAGAAAACCTGTTTCGCAAGCAATCCTTTTTGTTAAATCGACTAAATGTATCAATTGCAGATTCAAGAATAAACTTGATTGATGATCCACTTCTTCCAGGCAAATTAGGCAGCCGTCACTTCGACAGCGAAGGAGTTGAAGCAAAACCTTTGGTCTTGATAGAAAATGGGGTACTGAAAAATTACATGCTTTCAACATATTCTGCCAACAAACTGGGAATGACTTCCAGCGGTCATTCCGGCGGCATATCTAATTTGATTCTTAAACGAGGAGAATATCCTGAGGAGGAACTGATTGCCAGTGTTAAAAACGGTTTATATTTGACCTACATGTCAGGTCAGGGAGCAAATATAGTAACAGGGGATTTTTCACGTGGAGCGCAAGGCATTTGGATTCGTGATGGGAAATTGGCTGAGCCTGTGAGCGAATTTACTATTGCTGGAACTTTCCCGGAAATGCTGAAGAAATTAAGCATGATAGGAAGTGAGGTAGATGAGCGAAGTTCCATTCTCACTCCGGCATTCAAAATTGACAAAATGTCTGTAAGCGGTACCTGATTTATTCAGGAAGACTGGAGCATGTCCTGTACAGTTGAAGCAGAATGTTCCAGCAAAGTAGTACGAAACTGAGCCCCATATATGCCTTGTTGTCGTAATTCTTTAGCTGTCAATTTCAATCCTTCCAGATATTCTAACACTGCGAATTCTGATACATTCTGATTAAGCAATTTTTCTGTTCCTTCATACATTGCAACAATCATGGTCTGATGTTGCTCGTCCCCTAAGAAAGATCGCATTGTTGTTGTTCCTTGTTCAAAATTGTGTCGAAAACTGCGAATGTTTTGAAATGAAAGTCTGTGATTGTCAGGCATAGAAAATGTTGGCACATTTTCTGATCTCTCATTTTTCAACTGAAATGTGTAACCTGTGTATTTTACATTCATAGTTCAGGTTTTAGTCATAGCGACTTGGAGTTGACTGTGATTGAATAGAATACAATGCAAACACCATGACAACTTAACTTTTGTGTAAAGGAAGACTTGGTAAAACCAAAGAAAATACTTGTAATTCGTTTCAGTGCGTTAGGTGATTTGGTGCTGACAACACCAATTTTTCGGGAATTAAAACGTGTTTTTCCGAAAACTAATATTACTCTGCTCACTTCTTCCGGAATTGGATCAGTATTAAAAAGTTCTCCTCACATAGATCAAGTTATTTGGCACGCCAGAAATGAATCTTATATTGAACTAAAAAAATTGATAAATAATTTACGTGATGAAAAATATGACCTTATTTATGATGCCCATCGCTCAGTCAGAAGTATCTGGATTGTCTGGAAACTAACCAGATTCGGTGTTTTAAAAATTCCGGAGGTGTGGTCCATAAACAAAAGGAGTTGGCGTAGAAGTTTGCTGATACAATTGAAAATTAATTTTCTTAAAAATACATCATCCCAGAGACATCACCTGCTTGCCCCTTTACAGGATCGCACGAAATATGAATTGAACAATCAAACAGAATTGTTTCCAGACCAAATTATTGTTTTAAAAATAAGAAATTTCCTCAATGATAACAATCTACTGCCAAAAAAGTTTTTCGCCATAGGAGCATCTGCTTCATATCCACTGAAATGCTGGCCATTGAATTATTTCAAGGAACTGATTACAAAATTAATTGAGCAAAAATGGCAAATTGTACTGGTAGGTGGTGAAAACGAAAAAGAAAATATGCAGCTGGAGCAGGATTTTTCAGGGAAAGTGATTAGTGCGGCTGGCATGTTTTCTCCCCTTGAATCAGCTGAACTGCTAAGACATGCCCGAATTGTGGTAACTAATGATTCATCAGTTGGACACCTTGCGGAAGCAATGCGTACACCTGCAATAGTTTTGTTTGGATCAACTGTTAAAGAATTTGGTTATGCCCCTTTTATGAAGGAAAGCATACTGCTGGAAACAGAGGAAAAACTTAGCTGTCGTCCGTGTTCAAAAGATGGAAGGGGGAAATGCAAGAATCCGGACTATTTACGATGCATGACTTCAATAACTCCGGAAAGGGTTTTGTCAAATATTGACAATCTAAATTGTCAATATACAAAAAAACCAAATTGATCAAACGGTCTTTAGGAATCTTCCTTAGCAGTATTATGCCTGCTCTGCTTGTATCTCACTGTCACTTTGAGCAAACTTTGTATTAAGCTCCTGCAGATCAAGCTTACCGGCATCAGCCATTTCACGCATTGCATCCGTAAACAACTTGCGCGCTGTACGAATCTCTTCAGAATCTGGTGTTTTTGATTTTAATGAGGAAACAAGGGCGGAACGGCTTTTTTCAGGAAAACACATTATGGCAGCTTCCTTTATTTTTGAAGTAGATCCGGAAATTGCTGTGATTACATCATCCGGCTGCAACTTGCGAACTACTTCCAGCAAAATATCTTTGGGTACCTCCGGAATTGATTCAAATATGAAGCAATGACTTTCTATGTCCTCACTCATTTTAATATCAGAGGTGCGTAATCCGTTGATCAATTCCTGTCTGGTTGAGTTATCCAAATCTCCAAGGACATCAGCAATGAATTTTATCCCATCAACACCGACTGTACCTTCATCAGGTACATGCCTTGCTTTTTCAGCAAGGTTGTATCCAATTTTCTCCACCAGTTCAAGAGGAAGTTCATGCAGCTTCCCCAATTCCAAAGCAACTTTTGTACGCTCATCTTTTGAAAGATCACGCATGATTTTAGCAGCTTCTTCACTGTCCATTCGTGCTATGACAAATGCTTTTATTTTGGCAGGTTCATCTTTGACCAGGAAACCAATTTGAGCAGTTGAAAGCTGATCCATGAATCGGAACGGATTGGATTCGTTATTTTCAGGCTCAGTTAATTGTTTGGTAAGTAAAAATTTCTGAATGTCCTTTAAAACAGCATTTGAGTCTTCTGCAGATGGATTGGCTTCCTCAGCTAATTTTTCTAAATCCAAAAAAGTATTTTGTGGAATAGTTTCAGCAAAAAGCTTTCTGGATGAGCTCAATCCCAAAGTCGCAATGAACTGAGTCAACATATCCATCGATTGTTTGTCCCGCGACATCTCCTGAACCAGTTCCTGTTTCCAATCCACACGGCCAATGAGCTGCTTAACAATTTCCTGAACAAGTTTTTCGTTTTCATCGTTAATCATTACATCATTAACTTGATAATCATGATGTACGTTATTTTCATGAGGCTTTTCTGTTGATTCCGGCAATGGTACAAATCCCTGCTGCGGAGCATTGGGCAGTTGAGGTGTTTGTGGTTGCGGCGGCATTAGTGCTGGAAAGGCAGCTTGTTCAACAGCTTCTTTTTTGACTTTTCTTAATTTCCAAAGTACCCAGAAAAACAGGAGCATAAGCATCAATAACATCCCTGCAAGTACTTTCTCAATGTCACTCATTCTCATCCAGAATGGCTCATCTACAAGCGGTTTTTCACCTTCTTCCTCAGCTGTTTCATCATCCGGCTTCGATTCTGCTTCCTCTGCAGCAGATACTTCTTCAGGTAAAGCTTTTGCCATTGGATCAGGCAAATCATCTTCTGAAGACATTGGAGACTGCTCGGGAAATGGGTCACTTGGTAAAATTGGAACAAACACCAGTTCATCTCCACGCTCATAATCCAGACCGCTAAGAATCGGCACTATCTCTCCGATATATGTGCTTACTGAAGGGGATACCTCCTTATGCATGACCAAATCCACACGCATGCGCGTAATTTCCCAGTATTTTGCACCTCTGCTGCTGGGTTCATTAAGCTGACCAAACCCGGGAAGGGTTTCATTTGCCATGCTTATTGCCCTCTCCTCTCCGTAAAGTTTGACGCGAAGAACGTAGTCTTTACGCTCAAGGTAATATTTGAGGCCGTTACGTATTGATTCCTCAATCTCAAACTGTCTGATGCTAAGTGACTTAACTCGTTCCTGAGCTTCAATAAACAGGGGGGGGCTTAACAATAAAATTGCTGTGGCAATGATAAGCGGCAGAAAAACTCTTTGCAGTTTTTTATGTTTTCGATTTTGTGCCATCAATTTATTTTTTGAGCTATTTTACCTTGACAAGCGCATGAGATATTTTTTCAGGCCTTCATTTGATGGATCAAGTTCCAAAGCATACTGCCAGTTTTCCATGGCCATTCTATTCCATCCCAGACGATAATAAATAGAACCGAGCATGGCAAATGCCTGTGATGAAAGCGGATTTAATTCTATTGCTCTGCGAAGAGCAGTTATGGCAGCATCATAGTCTTCTTTCATGTACGCCTTACGTGCCTGCAATAAGTAACGTGTAGTTTCAACTCTGGCTTTTAAATCAATCCTTCTTGGTTCAGGTGCAGGTTCCAATACAGCCTCAGGCATTTCCTCTGTTTCTGCCATTGCTGTTTCTTTATCCTCTTCATCCAATAAAGGTTCTTCTTCTGCTATCTCGTCCTGTTCAATTTCAATATCCTCTTTTACTTCTTCCGCAAGTTCCTCAGCAGCATTATCAAGTGTTTTTACAAATGATTTAGCAGGAGTTGTAAATGGAACGTGAACAAACTTTAGTACATCCCTGCCGGTTAAATTGAGAAACTTTACACGTTCGTCCAGAGTCTGACGAAGAACTTCCACATTAAACAATGAAACCGGAGTATTTACGACAGCAAAGATTGTAGTGTACGGTCGTACCTGATTAACTATCCCAACAATCTTTTCTGATTGAGTTGGGACCCAGACATTATTTTCAAATCCGGGAAGTTTTATTTTTGATATCTTCTTGTCCTGTTTAGTAACAGGTACAGTTTCCAGAATATAACGGATACTTACTGAAACTCCCACATATTCTTTGGGTAATTTTTCACGAAAAATTTTATCTAACTTTCTTTCTATATCTCTTTCAACTTTTCTCTGCTGCGGTGGCGGAGGTAATTTCACCTCACCATTATCTTTTTTACTTACATTGTCCGAGCTGTCACCTTCTGAAATTCCCAGTTCAAACGCCTGATCTTCCTTGATCTGATTAAAAGGCACTGCAAGCAGTTCCTCAAGTGATTGTTTTTTTTCCGCCGCCTCTTCAGCCTTTTCCGGAGAAGGATCTTCTACAGACAACTCATCTTCTGATACATTGCTCAAATCCTGCCGTATGTTTCCGGATGTATCTTGTGCATGTAAATTTGTGATAAAACAAACGGTAAATAAAAAAACAAAAAAATAGACATTCAGGTTGAAAAATAAACCGGAGTTATTGCTTTTTTTCATTTTCTACTCCAGGTTGTTCAGCATTTGACGTACTTCTTCATCATCCGGATCCAGACGTTGCACGTGTTCCCACGTTTCCAATGCTTCCTCTTTTTCTTCAAGCAGAAAATGCAATGAGCCTTTCATTTTCATTATAAATATTTTGTCACTCCGTTTTACTGCCACTCTTAAGCCTTTTGCTGCCCATTCCAATCCTGAGACATAGTCTCCGGTTTGGAAAGCTTCGAGTATTTTTGCACGATAATCTTTAAGAGCAGTTCGCTGTTCTGGGGAAACCGAATCTTCAGCACGTTCTGGAAAAGCTTTCCTTATTATTTCCAGTCTGTCTCCACGACTCTTGTCAAAATTAACCGCAAGAGGAACAGCTTCCTTTAAAAATTCATCAACTTCAGGCAGAACTGTGTCGTCAAGAAGAATATTTATCTCCATTTTTATATTGCTTGATGAGGGCGGAGCATTCTCTGTTTGCTCATTGTTTTCTATCAAAGAAAATTTTACATTTACAACAAAATCAGTTTTGGCGACATATTTCATCAATAACTCAGTTAGTTTTCGCCTTACAATCTGTTCTTCATACGGAGCAATGCTGTCAGAAAAAGGTTTAGGAAAAGAAGTACGCTCCACTGCGACAGTATCACCACGATCTGCATTGAAAAATTCCTGGGCAGGAATCAGCTTCTTTAAAAACTGCTCTTGGGTTTCAGGCAATGTATTATCCAGCAATACACTGATCTGAACTGATTTTAGCGCCTCTTTTAATTCATGGTCTCTCTTTGCACTTTCAGATATTCCAGATTCGTCATCTAATTCATCATCTTCTATCCTGGCTTTGGACAAATCGGTATTCAGAGGAATGTTTTTCAACTGAACTTCCTGCAGCAATTTTTTATCCCAGTTTATTACTACAGAAACATTAAAACGCTCAGGGGAAAGGTAACGGGAAAGTAATTGATCAATATTTAGTTTAAGACTTAATTCAAAAGCCGCTGTTTGTAAAGTTAAGATTTTGCTGGTTGCGTCCTGTAAAGGAACCGCAATTACAAAATTAGGACTGTCAATAGGTTGGATTAAGTCAGATTTCAGTTCAGCACGTTGTAAAAGTACTCTTAAAAGCCGTTTATTGCCCTGAGTCTCTTCAATCACTGATACAGAATTCTTTCCGCCATCAATCTCCTGATTGAACAGGACTTTTTTCTTTATTGGAAGCTCCGGCTCAGGTTCTACTGTTTCTTCAGTCGAAGTACAACTGTTCAACGAAACCAGAAAAAATAAACATAAGATAAAAACTGTAAAAAAATCATATAACTTACAGGATTTTTTATATTGCTTTTCTACTCTCAGTTTAATTCCTGAACAAATTATGGCCAGGAATTTAATTAAATTGTTAAATCTGAATTTCACCATGGCATCCCTTTAAATTTCCATCCAATAGAAAAAATGGATGAACTCGGCGCTGTAGCATTTTCATCTGTTGTAAGCATTGCTAAATAGTGATAGCTGAGTGTTAACTGTTCAGCAACTGAGAAAGTAAGCCCTGTTTTGAAATAAGCGGGATTATTAAATGGAGTCACAGTCATCATTCCCAACCCTGCTATTAGTGCGAATGCTACCTGATCTCCACCAAAGTTAAATATGTCATAGCTGATTGTTCCATCAATCAGGAAACCTGTAATCGGTTTTTCGTAGGCATTAGTCAGGTTTGAGTTGTCATCACTCAACATTGCCCCACCACCTGTGAAACTCCAGTCATCTGATAGCCTAACCATCTGTTCAGCACCAATTACCCTAGCCTGGTGTTCAACAGTTTTTGAACTGAAAGTGATAGGAACTGTCATCTTGCCATAGAATGCATGTATGTAAGATCCGCTCTTAGGTGGACTGCCTGTAATAATTTTAGAATAGACAATTTCCCCTGTATTTGCTTCATAGGCATTGAGTGAGATTGAGAGCTGCTCAACACTTGTAAAAAGTGCAATATCAAGAAATCCCTTAACATTCAGTTCTTTGGCCATTTCTCTTCGATACTTATCATCCGCAATCCCACGACTGATTTTGAGAAAACTACCGGAAATGTCAGTGCGTATCTGACTGCAAGGCTCACAAATACTAACTTTCAACTTTATCTGACTAGTCAGTGACTGCTGTAAACGTGCTGTAGCAACTTTTCGAAAACTGCTTGGTAAAGTATCACCGAAAGAGATACTTGAAATTGCAACCGAGCTGATTTTGGATTGCATCTTTTGTACAGAGTCAACCAGCTTAGAAGTGAGTTCTTCCAGTTGAGCAATTTGCGGGTCTTTCCAAAAAACGTAGCTTTCTTCTTCCTCTGCCGACGCACTGGTAAGACTCAAGGCAAATATACATTGCACTAAAAGCAATTTACGCATAAATTTTGCCATTTGAAAAATGTCAGAAACTTGGTGTGTTTTTTGCTGATTCTCCTTGAGAGAATACATTTAAAGAGGCTTTCTCATATTTCTGCAACCTTCCTGCCATTATTGACATAATCAAATGCTGAACCGAATTGTTTGCACTGAAAAAAATCATATTGTGACTTTGAAAGTAGTTGATGAGTTGAGGCAGGTTGATGTTAAGCCCGCAATGCGCGCACTTGAAAAAAATTCAGCTTTAAATAACTCGCAAAAGGTTAATCTTGATTTGAGCAATCTGCAAGTCATAAGCCATGAAACACAGGAACTTTTGGGATTGGTTGTTAAGCATGTGAGACTTCAAAATATCCCCATAACTTTTTCCGGAAGCTCACAGATTGATCCCGGAATTCTGCTGGAAATTTCAGAAGGAAGGCCTAAATTTTATAATGAGCAGAAACAAGTCAAAGACATGTTCACTATCAAACCTAAGTATTTCTCCAGTTATTCAAAACCATTCTTTTCCTCTGATAAACATGATTCCATAAATCAGAATGATATTTCTGATTCAGATATAGATCAAATTAATACCGATAATGATATTGATCATAGCATTGAAGAAAATCAAACTGATGCTGAAGATATAAAGCAAGATGAATTTTCAGAAAAATACTCTCGCTTGCTTGTATTCAGTTGGTTTCTTTTTATAGTCTTAATTGGTATGACAATCATTTTTTTTATTATGCTTTGGTATAATAAAAATACAGTTAGTGTTGAAGGAGATTTTAAAGAAGAGATAAAATCTTCTTTGACCTTAGAAAACAATAATCCTGAGAATACAACCCAGATTACTGAGAAGCCTTCATTAATTGACTCAGTTAAAAAAGGAAACATAATTGAAGTTAAAGGATTATTAGCTGAGGGAACTGAATTAGAATTAAAAGATCAAAATGGTTACACGCCTTTGATGAATGCGGTAAAACAGCAAAATTCTCAGATTGTCAAATTGCTGGCAGATTATGGGGCAAATGTAAACATTTCAGATGAACTTGAAGATACCCCTCTGGTTTGGGCATCTTCAATGAAAAATGCTGAAATAGTAAAAATACTGCTGGAAAATGGTGCTGACCCAGACAAAGGTAATTTTTCCCCGGTAATGTGGTCAGCTTTTCATGGAAATATACCAATGTTGAAATTGTTTATACAATACAGGGCAAATCTGAACGCCCGTACACATGAAGGCTGGACTGCGCTAATGTGGACTGCAGAGAAAGGGAATATACAGGCAATGTGGGAATTATTACGGCGCGGAGCGCGTGTAAACATGCAGAATAACAGTGGACAAACTGCTTTGATGCTTGCCTCCCGCAGTGGGAATATCGCAGCGGTAGGCTTATTGCTGAAAAAAGGAGGAGACGCGGCTGTTGTTGATTTTGAAAAAAAATCTGCTTTGGATTACGCCAGAGAGCATCAACATAAAGATGTAATGCGTTTACTTGAAAAAGAATTATAAATGAAGATTATTCTATTTTTCAGGGCAATATTTCTGCTGAAGAGTTTGTAAAAGCGAGGACAAAAGCTGGACAGCCTGCAGATTGTGTCCACCTTCTGGTATGAGGACGTCCGCGTGACGTTTGCTTGGTTCAACAAACTTTTCATGCATAGGTCGTACAGTAGCAAGATATTGCTTTCTTACGGAATCAACAGTACGTCCGCGTTCAGATAGATCACGTTTCAAACGCCTGATAAATCTCAAATCAGAAGGCACATCAACAAATACTTTTAAATTCATCAAATTCCGGAGTTCTTTGTTATTCAGGACCAGTATTCCGTCCACTATTAAAATCGGACGGGATTCTACCTCTTTCTTTGAGTTATCCCGTAAATGTTGTGTAAAATCATAGACAGGAATTTTTACATTAATTCCGGAAATCAACTGACTAATGTGCTTCACCATTAGTTCTGTTTCCAATGAATCCGGATGATCGAAATTTATTTTTGTACGTTCCTCATATGTTAATTCCGGTCGGTGTCTGTAATACGCATCATGGTGGAGTACCGATACTTTGTCGGATCCCAACTGTTTTAAAATCTCGCTTACAATAGTTGATTTACCTGATCCGGATCCGCCACCAATCCCCATTACAAAAGAATTTTTTCTTGATTCTTCCATCAGAATACAACCTGGCAGTTAAGTTGTTATATTCAAAACTATTTTGAGTGGTTCTTTTTTTTGGTGCCAGTCAGGTTAGGAAAGCCAATGGGTAAGACTTCTGCAAAAGATTTTACAAAATGTGTTTTGATTTCTCCTTTAATACTTTCATCTAAATCATCAAAATCCTTCTGATTTTCTGCCGGAAGTATGAGTTGAGTTATTCCTGCTCTTCTGGCGGCAATTGTTTTTTCTTTAATTCCGCCTACAGGCATAACCAATCCGGTAAGAGTCAGCTCTCCGGTCATGGCAAGATTTGGAATGACAGGTTCCTGGGCGACTAACGAATGCAGAGCGCAAGCCATAGTTATTCCGGCAGATGGACCATCCTTGGGGGTTGCACCCGCAGGTACATGCAGATGCACAAAATTTTCTGCAAAGAATTTTTGAATACGTTCATCCTTACTTCCAATTGAACGGATATAAGTGTATGCAATTTCAGTAGATTCAACCATAACATCGCCCAATTGCCCTGTCTGTTTGAATCCAGGATTCTTTGCCTTAACACATGATGCCTCTATGAATAATGTTGCCCCGCCGACACTGGTATAAGCCAACCCGGTTATGACTCCAATTTTGGGTTTTTTGTAGCGGGTTTCTTCTGCAAAAGTTTTGCGCCCAAGCATTTCAGGAAGATCATTTTTACTGATCTTTACACAATCAGTTTCTTCTTCAACAATTTTCCGTGTTGATTTTCTCAGCAGTTTTTTTAGATTGTTTTCCAGTCCCCGTACACCTGCTTCTCTGGCATAGCCATCTATGATTTCACGTAAAACAAATTTGGGGAGGGAAAACTGAGCTTTTTTGAGACCGTGTGTTTTAAGTTGTTTGGGTAAAAGATGTTTTCTTGCTATCTCAAGCTTTTCCTCAAGGATATAGCCTGACAGTCTGATTACTTCCATCCTGTCTAGCAATGCAGGTGGTATGGTTTCAGTCTGATTTGCTGTGCAGATAAAAAGTACTTTTGAAAGATCAAAACGCACATCCAGATAATGATCAAGAAAATCTTTATTCTGTTCCGGGTCCAGTACTTCCAAAAGCGCTGAAGCAGGGTCGCCATGAAAACTGGCGCCAATTTTATCAATCTCATCAAGCATAATTACCGGGTTAGCAGTTTTACTTGTTTTGATTGCATTGATAAACTTTCCCGGAAGCGCTCCTATATATGTTCGACGATGCCCTTTAATTTCTGCTTCATCACGCATTCCTCCTAAAGAAAATCGATAAAATTTACGTCCCAAAGCCCTTGCAATTGATTGTCCGACTGATGTTTTTCCTGTACCAGGTGGACCAACAAGCAATACAATTGAACCTGCCAAATCTCCGTTGATGATTCCCACAGAAATCAGTTCAAGAATACGATCTTTGACATCATTCAGGCCATAATGATCGCGATTGAGCACTCGTGCCGCACGCTGGATGTTAAAATAATCTTTACTGTATATCCCCCATGGTAAAATAGTAAGCCAGTCAAGATATGTACGAGTGACATTATATTCAGGCGAAGCAGGCTCAATTAAACGCAATTTCTCCAGTTCCTCATTTATGCGTTCCTGAGCCTCCTCTGTAAGTTTCAGTTTTTTAATACGTGCTTCATATTTTTCTGTTTCACTTTCAGAGCCTTCTTTTGTTAAACCCAGTTCTTTTTTTATTTCCTTAAGTTGTTCTCTCAAGAAAAACTCTCTCTGCTGCTGGGACATCCTGTCTTCAACACGTTGAGATATTTTGAACTGTAGTTTTGCTACTTCAAGTTCATGGCGCAGCAGGTTCAATGCTTTTTCAATCCGATTTTTAATACTCCTTGTTTCCAGAACCTCCTGCAATTCCTGTCCGGAAGCAGTAGTCATAGATGCCGCAAAGTCGGCGAGGGTAGCAGGGTCTTTTAAGTTTATGCGCCCCATCAAGAGTCCCAGCTCTTCCTTAAACAGAGGATTCAACTGTACCAGTTCTTTAATCAGATTTATGATTGATACAGAAAATGCTTTCAGCTCATACTCTGTCTTTTGTCCACCAATATCCTGCAAATACTCTACTTTTGCATTGAACACAGGATCCTCTGCAACAATTTCAATAATTTCGAAACGCTCCATGACTTGCACTATAATATGCATCGGGTCGTTTCCATGTTTTGAGGCCTGCACAATTCTTCCAACAGCTCCTATCTTTGCCAGTTTTTTAGGAATATTTTCCGTTTCGGAGTCATTGTTTCCATCTGCATCATAACTGTAAACTAAACCCACATAGCGTAATTCCCCTTTTAACTCCTCAAGTAAAACCTTTTCCAATTGCTCATCAGAAATAATCACAGGCAACAGCATTTTTGGAAAAAGAGGACGATCGTAAAGGGGTACTATGAGAAGTGTGTCCGGAAAAACATCTTCACTGATTACCAATGATTTATCTTCAGGAAGTGCTTCTCCAATTTTTTCAGGAACTTCTATTATTTCCTCTCGAGTTTCTTCGTCTTTTTCAAAATCCTGATCGGAAGAATCGTTCATATTTATTTGTATATCTTGATAACTAGTTGATATTAATAATAATAATTTACTGTTAATTATTTTGAAATACTTTTCAGCAATTTTCGAATTTTCTGCATAATATTATCCATTATCACTGGCTGATCGTCTAGCCAGAAATAACAATTAGATAAATTTCGCTTATTTGCAGCTGGAACCTGTGAAGAGGATTCACAGTTTTATTTTACCAGCCTATATAACTGGGGAGGTTGTTGAAAATACCGGCCATATAAGTCGTGGCCTGTGTGAGAAGCCAGGGAAAGAGAATAGCCATAACAGCTATCATTGCACCCATTTTAGGAATTATTGCCAAAGTTTGTTCCTGAATTTGAGTTACCGCCTGAAAAATGGAAACAATTAAGCCTACCACCAAGGCTCCAATCAGCATCGGTGCGGCTAGAAGCGCTGCCATACGCATCGCTTCTATCATTATGGAAACTACAAGTGCTTCTGTCAAAACAAACTAATACAATAAGTGAGGCTAAAACTCAACAAAGCTTTTTATCATTGATCCGAGTATCAAGTGCCATCCGTCTACAAGTACAAAAAGCATCAGTTTGAACGGCAGGGAAATCATCACCGGCGGCATCATCATCATACCCATTGCCATCAGAATTGAGGCAACAACCATATCAATTACAAGAAAAGGTACATACAATAAAAAACCAATTTGGAAAGCTGCTTTGAGTTCACTGATTACGAAAGCAGGAATCATAACCCAGATTGGAATATCCTCCAAGTTATTCGGACGCTCCAATTTGGCAATACGAACAAACATAGCCAGATCCTTTTCCCTGGTAAAATTCCCCATAAAACGTTTTATCGGCTGAGCGGCACGGTCCATAAATTCCTGCTGTGTAATAGTCTCATTCATATATGGTCCAAGAGCAACATCGTTGACTTCTTCCCATACTGGCATCATCACAAACAGTGAAAGGAAAAGTGCAATTCCTATCACAATTTGATTTGAAGGAGCCTGTGGAGTGCCAATCGCCTGTCTTAAAAAAGATAAAACAATTACAAATCGAGTGAAGGATGTTGTCATAATTAAAATCGCCGGAGCCAAAGTGAGAATCGTCAGCAAAAAGACGATCTGCAACGTGGTAGAAACCTGCTGGGGTGTAGTTGCAGAATCCACAGAGATGTTGATCCCCGGTAATGGAGATTGGGCAAAGAGCGGCATTTTCATACAAAAAAATGTCAGTAACAGCAAAATTACAGACAAAATACTAATGTATCTGAAGGCACTGTTTGAACTAATGAATCCTTTCAAAAAACTTTTTCCCGGATTCAAGTGATTTTGTTCAAGCATCTTTAAATGAATTTGTATGAGATTTATTTTATCGGCTTTAAAAATTTTAGACGTTCTGACAGCTTATTGGCGAAATCCTGTACTGACTGATTTCCATAAGCCAGTTTTTCTGGCTTATCCTGCATCTTTGTAAATCGAGGTCTGATTGGAGTGGAAAAATTTTTATTTTCATCAGTTGATTGATCAAAATCATTTCCCTGCTGAGAGTTTGGTTTGAGAAAAATCTCTTTCCCCTCGTTTTCATTTTCAATAACTTCATCAAAGTTTTCTTCCTTGTCAACCTGATTAAACTCAGGTGCATCTGCATCCTGAGCATCAACTGCACGGGCTCTTAAAAAATCAGCACGGGCTTGATCAATGTTAATTTGATCATTTTTCTCATCTGTCTGAAGTACGTGTAGAAATGACTGATCAGTTTCATCTTGTAACTCAGCAATCAAATTGATAGATGAAGGAGTTACCCCACAAGCAAACTTCCGATTGTTCATGTCTAAAATAACTACTTTCTGCTTTGGCCCGACATGAAAACTTGAAACCTGTTTTATTCGAACACTTCCTTGCATCGAAGGGAATCTGCCGCTGAAAAACCGATTATAAAGATACGCTATCAAATAAATCAGGAGCAGCACAAACAGCAGTGACAGAACCAGTGTCAACATCGTTGTAGCCCAGTCCTCTGTTGCAATCGGCATAAAATCATTCATATCATTTAAAAAAGATTCATCTGCGGAATTACCAGAAATAGTTGAAGATAAAGTCTGGTCAGTATTTACTCGACTCTCGACTTCCTTTGTCAGAACTTCTGTGTTTGAAAGTGAAGGTGTAGAAGTAATTAATCTGCGCAAACCAAGGGAGACATAATTCCCATTTCGAGATATGTCCGGATGATCCAGTTTGAAGCTTGGAGATTTAAGTATGATATCTAAATGAACAACATTTGTTTCCGGAACTTGTACTGCACGAACTGCCTTGATGAATGAATCCGATTTTGTTTCAGTCTGGAGAGGCAAAGCTGGATCTGCGTGAACTGAGTTAAACCGCAAACTCATAGATCCGTGATCAAAATTTATAATAGGTTCACCATTATATTTCCCATCAAACTCCAAAAGGATTTGTTCTACTTCATGACGTGAATCAACCTCAATGTTTTTAAGAGTAATTAATGCTGATGCAAAGGCAGGAAATATCCAGATGACAGAAAATATCAGTAAAATAACTGCTTTGAGCCTGGATGGTCTCAGGAAACTCATGTTAATTCCTTCAAAGTGCTTCGAAGCGATTATCAGGGCTAATTATATCGGTGATGCGTATAGCGAATTTTTCATTAACAACAATAACTTCCCCGCGTGCAACCAGTAAATCGTTGGCACGAATATCCAGAGGCTGTCCAACCATACTATCCAGTTCAATAATAGATTGTTCCTCCAGTTCCAATAGATCACTGATCAGCATCTGAGTCCGTCCAACTTCCACTACAATAGAAAGTTGTACATCAAATAGAAAATTTATATCTATATCACCTGTTGTCAGAGAAGAATTTGATTCATCAGATCCTGCTTCAGTTGCTTCTCCTTCATTCCCGTTTTTCTGATCACTACTTCCATTAGCTTTAACTTCAGAAAGTATTTGATCTCTGTTAGCCTTCAGTTCACTTTCAACATCAGACCAGTCAAGGTTATCAAGATTTTCAAATGCTTCTTCTTCTGCCATCGTTCATTGTTTCAATATTTATGTTCAAAAAAAATCAATTTTAGCCAGGCTAATTCTTTCAATTTTTCTTTAGAGAAAATTCCGTATTAATTTGAATTCATTAATAAAAGACTTATTTTAAATTATATAAATAAATTTTTTACTGACGATAAAATTCCAGAAATAATATTCTCCGAATAGGTGCTGTATCTTCCCATGCTGATCTATTGGGAAAAAGTGAATTTAGACGTATTTGTAAATCATTTTTGATAACGGCTCTATTTTTTGTGTCATCAAACTGTTCAACAGTAATTGAATTCAGGTGTGTGATTACCAGGTCTCTTGCAATTGGCAACCGTGTCAGAAGCCACTCCTTTGCGGATGAATTTTCAAATGCCAACTGGATACTGCTTTTCAAAAAATATTTGTCTCCAGGCATATTTACCACAAATGTACCCAGATCAAGATAAAGAGGATCTGCAAGTGGTGGCGGCCCCTCTCGTATTACTTTATTTGCTGCGGTTTCTTCTTGTGCATTCAGGACAGGAGTAAATACAAAACACAATAGCAGCAATATACTGTGAGACTTCTTAGCAATGTTTACAAATAGCCTGCGGTGAATTTGTTTTTTTATTACTTTGTGTTCCCCTTCATCCATCGCAGTTTCTTATCTCACATAATTCAAAGGCAGTTCTGACTTTCTCCGATGTTTTAATTCAATACGTGTTGACTGCCTTCCAGTATGCTGTCAACTGAAAACATACTGCTGTCACTGTACTACAAATTCTTCAAACAAAACTTTTTTGATTGGCTCAGGATCTTCCCATTCAGGTTTGCTTGGGAAAACCTGACTGATGCTGCTGATTAAGCGTTGTCTCAATGCTTCTCTGGCATCCGATTGTTTTACTTCCTCAACAGACAATTCCTGCAATTCAGAAAGTACAATGTCTTTTACCTCAACTAAACGAACTGTAAGGTACGCTGCCGCGCTGGGTTCACTCAACATCAACTGTATTGTGGTTTTTAAAAAACGACGACCGTCTTTCAGGTTTACTACAAAACTTTCCAGGGGCAGAAAAACAGGCTCAGCCATGGGTTCTGCCACATCTGTCACAGGCTGTTCTTCTTCGGGCAGCTGTTCTTCTTCATCACCAGACATAAGTAAAAAAACCACTATGCCGATGACCAGTAATAGTACGACTGCGACAATAATTATGATCAGTTTCTTTTTACCACCGCCACTTTTAGTCTCGCCGTTACCGCTTCCCCCTCCTCCACCTTCTTCTACTTCTTCTGCCATGTCATCTCCGTGTGTGTTCTATGAAATTTATTTTGCTAAAATAAAATCTGCATTTTGGCAGCAATATATAAACTCCCTGTTTCAATCCAGCAATTAATTAATTACAGCTGTCGTCTGAAGTTTAATTCCTTTGGTGTATAAAACATCAAACATATCTCAGCTTGATGAAACCCATACACGTGGTGCACCTTGAAAATAAAGTTCAGGATATTTACTGCGTGCAATTTTTAGCATTGCTAAAAATTTAGGCACGTACTCATAAGTTTCTTTGCGTAATTTAAGTTTCCAGAAATTTCTTGTTCCTTGTGATTTCATTTGGCGCTCCATGTAGTTGGGACCTCCGTTATACCCAGCCAAAGCAAGCTCCCAGTTTTTGTTGAACATGTCTCCGAGCTTTCTCAGATAACGTGCTGCGGAATGTGTAGCTTTTTTCCAATTAAGTCTGTCATCGGAAATTAAGTTCACTCTCAACCCATAATCTCCCGCGGTAGCCCTTGTAAACTGCCACATTCCTCGTGCGTGTCCGGAATCCGCATGTTTATCAAAACATGATTCTAGTATTGGTAAATGTGCAAGTTCCGGAGGCAGTTTGTACTTATAAAAAACTCTGTGGATGTAATATAGATATCTTTTGGAAGCAGCTCTGTCTAAACAGGTTTTGACATGGTTGTTATTATCATAAACTTTAACGTATTCATTTATACGTATATTGGATTGTTTCCAAACACCGTCACTGTCGTATTGCCTGTCATCTGTTTTCAGGACTGGTTTGATGCTGCACCCTGCAATTATTAATGAAGAGCCAATGAGCAGATACAGGTTTGCAAATTTTTTTTTCTTTTTTTTATTTGGTATTAAATGTAGTGATGTCTGACCAGGGTTTCGCAGGTGAATATCTCGCCAATCTGAAGACATGAAAAATTTTTATATGCCTGATATTGCTTATCTTTATTGTTAAATACTCCAAACACTGCAGAACCGCTCCCAGAGACTAATGCACCAAATGCACCATTTTCGAGCAATAACGATTTCAATTTTGATAATACGGGATATTGAACCAGCAGAGATGATTCAAACTGATTTTGCATTTGAGATTTCAGCTCATCAAATGAGGATATTTTTGGAAAGATTGCCTGCATTTTCGGAAGACAATTTTGGTAGGCCTCTAGTGTGGAGATTGAAAAAGATGGCTTTATAATTAGAACATGAAATTCAGGATATTCGTCCAAGGTTTTGAGTTTTTCACCACGACCACGAATTTCAGCAGGTGCAGGCTGAAGGAAAAATGGCACATCTGAACCTAAATCAAGCGCCATTTCGTGAAGAGTTTCCGGAGGAAACAAACCATCAGAGTCAGAAGATTTTCGATAAATATAATTCAGGGCTTTAATTGTTCCTGCCGCATTTCCGCTCCCTCCGCCAAGTCCTGCACCTGAAGGTATCTGTTTTTCCAAAAAAATATCCTGATTTACTTTGATGCCGCTATATTGCTCAAAAGACTTCACGGCATGAACAACCAGATTGTCTTCATGGGATGCAGAAACAGCTGCACCGCGACACTGGAATCTCAGTCCATTATTTTTATTTGGTGTAAAGGTTAATGAATCATATAAACTGACGGGCACCATGTGCATATATAATTCATGGAATCCGTCTTCACGCTTACCTAATATATAAAGTATTGGATTTATTTTTGCCGGTGTCCGGATTTTCATTCAATCCACTCCGCATGCCCAGCTCAGCCACTGGACATCTTGAGGATTTTCCAGCAATGGAGATATTTCACGCAAAACACGATCATGATATTCATTCAGCCATTGTATTTCTTCAGGTAAAAGTAAATTTCTGTCAATCAACCTCTTGTCATATGGAATCAGTGTCAGTGTTTCAAAACATAGCCATCCTTTTCCTGCAGGATGAACTGGATATCCTTCAGCTTTTTTAACAATATGCAGATTCTCAATTCGTACACCTCCCCAACCTGTCTCGTAAAATCCTGGTTCATTGGACAAAATCATTCCAGCCTGCAGAGCCACATCATTGGAAACCGGTGAGATTCTCTGCGGTCCCTCATGCACATTCAGAAATGCCCCTACCCCATGACCGGTACCATGTCCATAATCCAAACCTGCATTCCAAAGACATGAACGAGTAATCGCATCCAGAGAAGCACCGTTTGTGCCTTCAGGAAAGACCTGGCGGGCCAATTGAATATGTGCCTGCAGTACTAAAGTATAGATTCTTATTTGCTTTTGATCGGGATTCCCTAGTATTACAGTGCGAGTTGCATCAGTAGTTCCGCCTGCACACTGTATCCCGGAATCAACCAGTAACATTTCTCCGGATTTGATTGCATTTTCAGAATCATGATCCCCGTAATGAACAATTGCTCCATTAGCACCTGATCCCACAATTGAACTGAAACTAAGATCAGAATAATCCTCTGACTTTTGATACTCCTCAAGCAGCCAGTCTGCATATTTCTTTTCTGTTACAGGATGTCCTGCATCAAATGCACTTAGCAGTCTGTTAAAACTCCTGACCACTCCAGCACCTGCCTGCTTATGAGCATTTCTTGCGGCGTTTAATTCGGAAGAATTTTTTACAGCCTTTTGTAAAACTATCGGGTTTTCTTTTTCGTAAACCTGGGACTCACTAAAAGCCAAACGAGTGCCCATTGTAATTGATAACGGATCCAGCCAGACTTTGATATTTTCCTGTTCAGCAAGTTTTTTTATAAAACTCTGGTATTCAGAATAGGGGCGGAAATCCCAATCCGGACAATTTCCGTTTAATTTTGTTTCCGGATGGTGACAGAAACATATTGCACGATCCGGAAATATTGCTGCATATGCTTCGAATACCGGATTATGCTGAATATCACTTCCTCGTAAATTTGTCAGCCAGGCAATATCATCAAGCATGGTAAGCAGCAAAACATCCGGACGTGAATTTTCACTTGAACCGTTGTTTTTCAATTCCTTCCGTACATCCTGCAATTTTTCGGTACTCTCTTTTCCGGTGTATTTTAAAGGCAGAGGATAAATCTCATTTTTTGGAGGAACAGGTCGGTTCGACCAAACTGCGTCAACCAGGTTTTGAGAGACTGGTTCAAGAGAATGTCCAGTTTTACCTAATGCATTTTTGTAGCGTCGCCATTGTTTAGGACTCATCACAAACGGATCCGCACCAACTTTTAATGCTTTGTTAGAATGTTTGGCAATCCATGTATGCGGTTCATCAACACCTTCATTTCCAAGTTTGTTTATATCAAACAATTCAGTGCATGTTTGTTCGGCCTGTAAATGGTAGCGTGAATCAACAAAAAGCTGGGACCGACCCTCCACGCAAAATACAGCAGTTCCGGCTGAACCTGTAAAACCTGAAGAGTTGTTACTGACAGTTGAAGCTTCAAGGCGCCTGTTGTGCGGAGGCACATATTCGTTTAAATGCTCATCAGTTGTGGTAACGATCAGCATGTCCAATCCTTGTCCGCTCATTTCTTCACGCAGTTTATTTAACATATCTTTATATTCTCAGGTTTGTATTATCAGATTAAATTAAACAGATTTGATCATAAATTGTTAGATGTTGACAAGCCAAGACAATTTCAATATCACCTTTACTTGCAGCATTTTTCCAGTCTCGCATATATTCCCGAATTCATGAATAATTTTGTTCTTCCCACATATCTTAATGCGGAGCAAAAAATTCATCTGCGAGGAACAGGTAGTTTTTTAGTGATTGTACTTAAAATGAAGCACTGTGAAATGCACAGTGCTTAGAGGAAGAGTATTCTGATTATGATCAGGAAATGTTTGGACCAGCCTGTACAATTTCCTGGCTGGATCCTTCTTCAAACTGTTTGAAGTTATCCCTGAACATAGTTGCCAGTTTCAACGCGGCTTCATCGTATGCATCTCCATCAGACCATGTATTTCTTGGCAGCATGATTTCACTGGGAACATCTGGACATTCTGTAGGAACATCAAACCCGAATAAATCATTCTTAACTGATGGTGCGTCTTTCATTGTACCATCAAGAATTGCGTCAATAATTGAACGTGTATATTTCAGAGACATTCGTTCACCTTCTCCGTATCCGCCACCACTCCAGCCTGTATTCACCAGCCATACCGAAGTTCCGTTCTGTTCGATACGTTTTGCTAACAGTTCGGCGTATTTGCTGGGATGCCAGACCATGAACGCGGCCCCAAAACAGGCTGAGAAAGTTGCTTCCGGCTCAGTCACTCCCATTTCCGTACCGGCTACTTTCGCAGTATATCCACTGATAAAGTGATACATTGCCTGAGATGAATTTAATTTACTAACCGGCGGCAGCACTCCGAATGCGTCACATGTGAGGAAAATAATGTTTTGCGGATGACCTCCTACACATGGAATTTTTGCGTTCTTTATATAGTCAATCGGGTACGAAGCACGTGTGTTTTCTGTATGAGAAGTCCCATCGAAATCAACAACGTGTGTGTCTTTATCATAATCTACATTTTCCAGTACGGTTCCAAACTGGATGGCACGAAAAATGTCAGGTTCTTTCTCTTCTGTAAGATTGATGCATTTTGCATAGCATCCACCTTCGATGTTGAAAATGCCGTCATCACTCCAGCAGTGTTCATCATCTCCAATCAATTGACGTTTAGGATCCGCGGAAAGGGTAGTTTTACCGGTTCCGGACAATCCAAAAAATAGCGCCACGTCATCATCCTCACCCACATTAGCTGAACTGTGCATTGAAAGAATACCTTGTTTTGGCATGATATAGTTCATGATGCTGAAAATACCTTTTTTCATCTCACCGGCATATTCTGTTCCGAGAATCACAAATTCTTTGCGATCAAAACATAACTCCACACTTGTTTTTGAAGTCATGTATTTAGTCAACGGATTAGCAGGAAATTGTCCGGCATTAAAAATCACATAATCAGGATCTCCAAAATCATCAACTTCTTCAGAGTTGGGGCGAATTAACATGTTATGCATAAACAAAGCATGGTAGGGGCGTGTGGCGATAATGCGCACTTTGATCCGGTAATTTGGATCCCAACCCGCAAATCCATCAACAACATAAATTTTATTGTGTGTGTTCAAATAATCAATGGCACGCCCCCTTGAAATCATGAATGTTTCTTCATCCATTCCAATATTAATATTTCCCCACCAAACATCAGAATTGATGCTGGGATGTTCAACAATTCGTTTATCCTTCGGGCTGCGTCCTGTCTTTTCATAAGATGAGACTATCAATGCTCCGACAGAAGAAATTGAGGCGTCAGGTTCATGTGCCAAAGCCTCCTGATACAATTGTGGAGGAGTGGCATTCCGTACCACTGTGTTTACGTTAATTCCGTATTGTTCCAATGAAATTGAGGTCCCGCTCATTATTACTCCTGTCTATTGCTTTTACTGTAAAATATTATGCAAGATGTTACATTGATTTCAAAATCATCACAAGCAAAAGAAGTAAATTTCATACAATAATTTTGTTTTATTGTACTTTTTTTCGCAAACTGCATTTTCCAGGGTGTGTCAGATTAAGACAACTTCAAGATAAGATTTTATTGCAGAATGAGCAATAAATCCTATTTTTGATTATTGTCAAAAAAAAATGTATTAAAGATGAAGTTTGAAGGAAGGTAAAAGTAAAAAAATGTTGCAGTGATGTATTTCAGCGGATTACTATTATCCGGAATTATTTCAGTGGCATGGATGACATTAAAATGTCGTTCTTTAAGGTAACTCTGTAGTTCAATTATCAGGGAGGAATTTGGATAGCGACTAATATGAAAATTTTAATCGATCACTAAATGCTTGCTGAGCCAGTCGGACAATGCCTTGGAAACCTGACGCAATTCCGGATCATCCGGCAGGTCATAATCTTCGATCGTGGAAATAGCGCGTTTTAATTTTTTAGAAGCAACCAGTACGGACATCAGACCGGATATTTTCAAGGCTTTACGCTGTTCATCCGGAGTCCGGTTTGCTATGTCCTCGTCAAGGATTTCTATGGTTTTTTCATAATCCTGCTGCTCATTACTGTCTGAAACCTGTGTAATTAAATCTGTATATGGTGGTATTCTCGCCGCAACCAGTTTTTCTTTCTGTGTCAGTTTGATCGCCAGTGACAAAGCCATGTTTTCTATTTGATCATCTGGGGTCCTGACTTCCTTCGAAATTCGTGATGCCATGTCAGTAATTTGATCATCTGGTGTCTTTATTTGGCGTGATATTCGTTCAGCCATGTCCTTTACCGTTCCACCATCAAAGGTAATCTGATCTGAAATCTGATCCGCCATTGCCTGTATTTGATCATCTGGGGTCCTGACTTCCTCCGAAATTTGAGTGGCCAATGCTTTGATTTGATCATCTGGTGTTCTGACTTCTCGCGAAATTTGAGAGGCCAATGCTTTTATTTGATCATCTGGTGTTCTAACTTCACGCGAAATTTGAGAGGCCAATGCTTTTATTTGATCATCTGGAGTCCTGACTTCACGCGAAATTTGAGTTGGAAATACGCTCAGCCATGTTCTTTACTGTGCCACCGTCAAATGTGATCTGATCAGATATCTGATCGGCCATTGCTTGAATTTGATCATCCGGCGTCCTCATTTCTTTCGAGATTCGCGTAGCCATTTTCGAAATCTCTTCATCTGGTGTCTTGATCTGTTTGGAAATACGTTCAGCCATGTTCTTTACTGTGCCACCATCAAATGTGATCTGATCAGATATCTGATCCGCCATTGATGCTATTTGATCTTCGGGGGTTCTGATTTTTTCAGAAAGTTTTTCAGCCATTTCTTCCTGGTCGAACATGTCTTCCAGTTTACTCTTCAATTTCTGGTCTGACTCATCCATCAGTCTTTTCAGAACTTCATAAAGCAATTGAGCTGAATCCTCGCGCATCAGTCGCTCTTCAGTTTCGTCAATGAAAAAAGTGAAATCGTGGGCATCCGCTAAAGCTTGAGATTTGCGGCCGATTATTTGCCCATTTTTGAAAGAACGAAAATGAATCAAATTCTCCCCTTCCTGGGGCTCCTCATATATTTCCACCATGAACTGATTCCCGTTTTCATCTGAATAAAGCTCGGAGTACAGCTTTTTTGGCGCGCTGTCGATCACGACAGTGGAGATTGTATCAGTCGTTTCCTGCCCAAATGCAACTGCGGAAAACCCAAACATTACTGCAATAGACAGTAAAATTTTCAAAATTCTTTGCTGCATCTGCATTGATATTTTATTCAGTGTGAATTTAGGTACAGAGGTTATTTTTACTTTTATCAAACCTGTTTTTATAAATCAATCCAAAATTTGTTCCTTTAAGCATTTTTTATACATCAATAACAATATATTTCAGTTGCTTGAGCAGGAAATAATAACAGCTTTTGGAATTAGTGATTCTGAAAATTTTTTGATATGTGAATTCAACTCTGTGGAATTAAGTTAATCAAAAGCTTTTCAACCAGATTGTCTTGGAAAGGGCGAATCAGCAGTATTTTTCAACCTCCGGGAAAATCTAATAATATCTGACAGCAATCTTTGAGGTGTGCTTCTTATGCTTTTGTGTAAGTCAGGAAATTAAGAATATTCAGGTCAATCATTCAACAGGTCTGTCTGGATCGGTAATCCAGTCACTCCAGGAACCGGCGTATAGACGGGAATCTCCCATTCCGGCATGGTACATGGCCAGAATGTTGTGGCAGGCAGTGATTCCGGAACCGCAGTAAGAAACAGCTTTTTGAGCAGGAGAACCTTCCAGCAGTTTTTCATACTTTTTTCGCAATTCTTCTTTAGATTTCCAGTTACCGTCTTTGTTAAGATTTTCAGTAAAAGGAGTACTGAATGCTCCCGGAATGTGTCCTGAGATTGGATCAAAAGTTTCATTTTCCCCACGGTAACGATCAGCACTGCGTGCGTCAAGAACACACACTTCCGAATTATCCAAATCATTCCGGACATCTTCCGCATCAACCAGCCATTCCGCTCTTGGCGATGCAATGAATGCCTTTGCTTCCGGAACAAATAATTCAGCTGTGACAGGATGTCCTTCCTTAATCCAGCGGGGCCATCCTCCATCCATTACAGCAACCGCATCATGTCCCAGCCAGCGCAGCATCCACCAGAGTCGTGCCGCGTGTGCTCCTCCTGTATCATCATAAACTGCAACTTGCACTGATTGATCTATCCCCCAGGATGAAAACTTTTTTACTACTTCCTCAACGGAAGGAAGGGGATGTCTTCCGGTTTTTCCGGGAACATGCGGAACGGCAAGATCAAGATTCGTGTGCGCGTAAATAGCACCAGGCAGGTGGGAAACCTCAAACTCCTCCTTTTTTTGATCCGGAGCAGTGAGCACATAGCGGCAATCAATGAAACGCCAAACAGGATTTTCAAGTTGCTCCTGGACAATTTGGGGTGAGATCAGTGAACTGTACATAATATTTTCTTTATTAATGATGCTGTAATCATATAAATATTATTAAGGGGAATCCATTATTATTTACGTCCTAAATACACCCCTGAAAGAATCAATACCACTGCTGCCATTGTGTTTACAGAAATTGATTCCCCGAGAAACAGTATGCCAAATAGAATTCCGAACATTGGAATAAGAAAGGCTACATAGGATAAAAAGACTGCTCCAGCACGGAGAATGATGTAATAACGCATCAGAAATGCAATTCCGGTAGAAACAATCCCAAGATGAATCAGTGCCAGAATGCTTTCCGTTTCAAGCTGCAGATTCCAGGGACGCTCTATGAAAAGCCAAAGCGGAAGTGCAATAACTGAGGCAAAGATAAAAATTGAGGCGCTGACAGAATCTGCTGATGCCTCCTCCACTCGTGTGGCAATCACTCCGGAAACGGTATAACCGAGTCCGGCCAAAATCACTGCTGCCTGTCCCCAGAAATTTCCATTTGTTGAAAAAACAGCATTCTCACCAAAAACAAAAAGAACACCTGTAAATCCAACCAGTATCGCTGCCAGCTGACGCACTGTGAATTTTTCATGTTCACTGAAAAAATGTCCCAGGATCAGTGCGAATAAAGGGGTGACTGACAGTAAGATTGACGCCAGGCTGCTGTCTATTTGCTGCTGCCCCCATGGGATCAGAAAAAAAGGCATTAAAACTCCCAGAATCGCCATCCATCCGATTTTACTCCAGTTTCTCCATCCACTTGGAAATGGAGTCCTGCGTATCAGAGTCAGGATCAGTAAAGCTGCTCCTGCCAGTAATATTCTAACACTCATTACTGTCAGGGGAGTTACCCCGATCAGGGCAATTTTTATAGCACCAAAAGAAGATCCCCAGAGAGCCCCAAGGACAAACAATACTATGTAATCAACGCGGTCAGGTTGTCGCGGCATGTGGACTGAATCAGAAGCAAATGCTATGTAAGGGCTTTGCGTAACTGACCAGCCCGAAACTTTTATATCATGTAATTGGGAACTTTATGCAGTACATGAATCTACCACATAAGTAAGTTAAAGAGAATGATAATTTTGATCAGTAATTATTTGAAACTACTTGACTTTTGTTTTTTTATCGTTCACTATCAACCGGTTGTTGAATACAAACCCTGCTGGTACAATGGTTTCGATTGGAAAAAAATTAAGTCTCCTCACGCTTATTATAATCGTGCTGACACTCATCCTGAGTAATTGCGCGAAACCTGACAGCAGCAGCGAGAGCAGTTCTGTTGCAGACAACACAACTACAACTTCGGACAATACTACCACTTCTACCACAGATACAACTGCACCTGTAATTGCGGAAGTTACAGCAGTTACAACCCCAACCAATGACAATACACCAAACTACACTTTTTCATCAGACGAGGCAGGCACCATCACATACGGGGGTTCCTGTTCTTCAAATACTACTTCTGCTGTCTCTGGTAATAATACTATTACTTTAGTCTCTTTGAGTGATAATACATATTCAGACTGTACTATTACAGTTACGGATTCTGCAGGGAATGTAAGCAGTACCCTGACAATAACTGCTTTTACTGTAGATACCACCGCACCGGTTGTTGCGGAAGTAACAGTTGTTACAACTCCGACTAATGACAGCACACCAAATTACACTTTTTCATCAGACGAAGCAGGCACCATCACTTATGGAGGCTCCTGTTCTTCAAGCACCACTTCTGCATCCGTCGGCAACAACACCATCACATTGAGTTCCTTAAGCGATGAAACATATTCAGACTGTACTATTAAAGTTACTGATTCATTAGGATATGTAAGCAATACTCTGACAATAGCATCATTTGTAGTAGATTCAACAGCAGCAACACTGAAAGAAGTAACAGCAGTTACAACTCCAACAAATGACACTACCCCAAACTACACTTTTTCATCTTCTGAAGCAGGTACCATCACATACGGAGGTTCCTGTTCTTCAAGTACCACTTCTGCAACAGCTGATAACAACACTATTACTTTAGCTATTTTGAGTGATAATACATATTCAGACTGTACAATTACTGTTACAGATAATTCAAGCAACAGTGTCACATTGAATATCAGTTCATTTGTTATTGATACAACAGCACCAACTGTTTATTCAATTTACCCCACTGACAACCAAAGTGGGGTTTCACTAAGTGATAACGTCTCGGTAACTTTCTCTGAGGCAATGGACACCACTTATGTCACAACTAGTACATCAGACACATACTGTGCAGGAACTATAAGGGTCTCTTCTGATAACTTCAGCAATTGTGTTAGGATGTCTTCCTCTCCAGCAAGTTCTAATTCAAACAAGACTTTTACACTTGACCCATATGACAATCTTTCATATTCCACTACTTACAAAACAAGAGTCACAACTGGAGTCAAAGATACTGCAGGAAACACATTGAGTAATCAGTACGAAACATCAAGTGGCTTTACGACCTTTTCAGAAACTACAGCGCCCACTGTCGATTCTGTCAGTCCGGAAGACAATTCAACTAATGTTGCTGTCTCTACCACTGTTGCGGTGACTTTTAGTGAATCAATGTCAACCAGCACAATTACGACAAACACAGATAACACAACCTGCACAGGAAGCTTTCAACTCTCCTCCAATAATTTTACCACTTGCATAAAGATGTCTGCCGCTCCTTCAGCTTCCAACAGTGACAAAACATTTACTGTCACTCCAGACGATAATCTCAGTAGAGGAACTAACTATAAAATACAGATAACTACATATGCTGCAGACACTTCAAGTAATTCTCTTGCAGACAATTACACAACATCAAACGGATTCACTACATATGGAACAGGAACAATTAGAGGTACTGTCAGATATGACAATAATACTGCTGCAGACAATGTCAGTGTAAGTTTTGCTTTGTCTGGAACAATTGTGGATAATGCCACTACAAACACTAGCGGGGATTACAGCCAGGATAACCTCAGCCTGGGTAAATATACCCTTACCTTCACAAAGAGCAATTTCGATAATACGAGTTTGTCAGCTACTCTTGAAACAGATAACCAAACAGTTACTGCAAATGCGACACTTCTTGCCGAAGGTTGTGATAATGGAAATATTGCCGGAACAATTTCAAATGCTGTCACAGGCAGTAATCTTTCAGGTGTTTCTCTAAACGTAAGAAGCGGTTTGAACGTAACTAGTGGAACCGTTATGGCAACAGCCACTACAGACAATACTAACAGTGGTGCAAATTACTCTTTAAGCAGCATGAGTGCTGGAGGATACACAATTGAGGCAAGCAAATCCGGATACATAACAGCATACTTTAACGTCAATGTCTGTGGGGACAAAACCGGACAGAATGCTTCGATTAGTCCTACATTGAGCAGCGGATCCATGCGTATTGTGCTGTCATGGCC